>Ga0105248_10000758_pt1 | contig 36175 bp, 28 predicted proteins | sample KBSS34metaG_FD_81524 | JGI IMG/M metagenome (GOLD analysis project Ga0105248, IMG submission 81524) | Switchgrass rhizosphere microbial communities from Kellogg Biological Station, Michigan, USA - KBS S3-4 metaG | ecosystem: Host-associated > Plants > Roots > Rhizosphere > Soil | place...
CACATGCGCACCATTGGGCGATCCCTCCACGCTTGGGTGGTACCGACCCAGGTGTCCATCGGGGCCGCGGATGGGGCATTCGATTCGAGCGGCGAACCCCTCGACCCCGAGGTAGGCGACCGACTCAGGTCGGTCGGGAGAGAGGTCGCCCACTTCGCCCGGCTGCACAAGTGCGAGAACCACGTTCAGTTCCTGAAGGAATGGGAAGGAGCTGCCGGCAAGTGAACATTGGTCTTCGATTTGCTATTTATGGCCTAACCGCATGCACCGAGCTCCACAGCCGCCCACCCAGTTTCGTTCGTGCAGACCCCCATCGAACAAGTCCGGATCGGTGAGGGTGAACATCCGCCGGAGGTGCTGTGACTGACAAGACTGTCTGGTTCGTGACCGGTGCCGGCCGCGGCATGGGCGTGGACATCGTGAAGGCGGCGCTCGCCGCGGGGAATGCCGTGGTCGCGACCGGGCGTGACACCGACGCCGTGGCCAAGGCGATCGGCAAGGCCGACCAACTGCTCGTCGTCAAGCTCGACGTCACCCGTCCGGAGGACGCCGAGGCAGCCGTGGGCGCTGCCGTCGAGCGGTTCGGGCACATTGATGTCCTCGTCAACAACGCGGGTAACTTCTACGTGGGATTCTTTGAGCATCTCTCGCGCGAGGACTTCCGGGCACAGGTCGAAACAAACCTCTTCGGCCAAGTGAACGTCACCCGTGCCGTGCTTCCCGTCATGCGTGCCCGGCGCCGCGGACTCGTCGTGACGATCTCCTCCACTGCCGGCATTGTCGGGCAGCCATTCGTCTCGGCCTACGCGACGGCGAAGTTCGGCGTCGAGGGCTGGATGGAGTCGCTCACCCCCGAGGTCGCGCCATTCGGTATCCGGACCATGATCGTCGAGCCTGGCTTCTTCCGAACCGATTTGCTGACGGAGCAATCAACGAAGTATCCCGAGCCCTCGATCGACGACTATGCCGAGACGACGAGGCAGACCGTCGCCGGTTGGAAGAGAATGAGCGGTTTGCAGACAGGCGACCCGGCCAAGCTGGCCAAGGCGCTGGTACAGCTCGCGAGCCGGGCCGAGCCCCCACTGCGCTGGCCCGCCGGCGCCGATGCGGTCGAGGCTCTCGAGAAGAAGGCCCGGGAGTTGCTCGCGCAGGCCAATGCGCATCGGGAACTGTCCTCTTCGCTCGGCCACGACGACTAGCGGGGAGGGTTCGGGTGCCACGAACGAGCAACCTGAGGCCGAACTACTTCGGCCTGATCTCTTGCGCCGCCAGGCGACGGGCCTTCTCCAGAGCCTCCGACGCGTCGCATGCAACGTCGGGCTTGACGCCGGTGCCTTCCCAGTCCCCGCCGGAGACCGCGCTCACGTAGCGACTCAGCGGAATGAAGATCGAGAACCGATCCTCGATCGGGAACCAGGCGCCGGAGTGCGCTCCACCGCCGGTCGTTTCTCCGACGATCGTCGCGCGCCCGGTCTGCTGTAGCTCGTACGCGAAGCTCTCCGGCGCGGAGAAGGTCTGGTGTGCGGTCAACACATACACCGGCTTGCCGACGTATCTCGCCCCGGGGAGCCAGGCCGCGGTCCAGAACTGGGTCGTTGCGTCGCCGCGACGGCGTTGAATGCTGTTCCAGAGGCGGGGCCGACCGTCGAACAACCAGCTCGCTGCGAGCGCCACCATCACCGGATCGCCGCCATGGCATTGGCGTAGATCCAGAATCAGGTCTTTGGTGTTCGCGAGGTCTCGCATCGCCGCTGCGAGGGCATCTCCCGCGAATTCCGCGCGGAGGAACCGGTGGAACGGGAGGTATCCTACATTTCCATCGAGAACGCGCGGCTTCCCGATGCCAAACCCCTCGGCCCTCGCCTCCCGCCGAAGCTGCTCGCGATTCGCCTCCGTCTCGGTGGTGTCGGACAAAGGATCGGAGACCGCGACGGCGCCGACCTTCACATGGAGGTGGCGGTCATCGGTCGCATCCGCCAGATTTCGGCCGAGAACGTCCGCCAGCCGCGCGGGGGTGATGATGGAATCGTACTCGCCGCGCTTCATGCGCGCTCGGACGTCCGCGATGGCGCGTTGGGCGCGGTCGGAGAAGACGTAATTATCCGATAGCAGCTCCAACGAACGCTCGATCACCACGGTTCTGAGCGCCGGGGCGATCGGAACGCCTTGCGCGTTCAGCCAGCTCGCAAGGCGATCCTTGGCATTCGTGTCCGACGCGAGCGCGAGGCCCGCGGGCCCTTCGGCGAGAACGCGGCCGCTTTCCGTCACTCGGACGAGCCCGAGCAGAAGATCGTCCTGGAGCCTCAGGGCGAAGCTCACGTCCGCGCCCTCGATCCTCGTTCGGACGAGCACGCTATCGCCGGCGACGGTCAGCTCCTCGACCGGCAAAGCGCCTCCGTCCGGGCCGGTGCGAAAACTCAGCCGAGCCTTCCAAGAAGAGCCGCCGCGTTGGAGATCGAGTCCGATCTCTGCAGAGAGATTGGTCGGCTCCATGCGTCCTTCCCAATGGCCGGTTATGTCCTTGGCCTGTGCGGGAGTCGCGGCAACCAGGATCGCAAGCAGCACGGACGTCGCGAGCCGGGCAGTGACGGACGAAACGGGAGGATGTAGGAACATCTGTATCTCCGAGAAATGGCCTCTGGCTCACATCGAATGCTTCCGTGTGGAATAGACGGAGCGGCGGGGCATTCCGTTTCAACGACCAGCGCCAAGCAGGAACGCCTCGGGGGAAACGTGCCAAGGTACTCCGAAATGCGAAGCGCCCCCGCGAGATAGGCCTCCGGGGCGCTGCTCTTTTGAAGACCTTTGCAGCCCTATGAAACCCTCATGAGGGACTTGAAACCGGAAATACCGGGAACGCCTTGACCTGGGCCCGCGCTTCGGGAAGACTCACGCAGCAATGAGACTCCGATCTCTTCCGCTCGCACTCCGGTGGGCCACGATTCTTCAGGCGTTCCTCGTCGTTCCCTCGATGCTTGGTGGGTCCATCTGTATCCGTGATGGAGAGGCCGCTACGTTGGAACTCGGGACCTGCGCATGCGTGTGCGCGACGGCACCGGGAGGTGGACCGGTCCTCTCGGAGTTGACTTCATCCGACTGCGGCCCTTGTCGAGATTTGACGATCACGGCCTTGGCCGCGTCACGGATAATCACCCCTGCGGTTCAGCTGGCTGGCGACATTCATTGTTACGTGGGTTATCCAGAGATAGGGCAGCCTAGCCTTTCCTCGATCGAATCGCGGCATCCCGGGGACCCACCGGGACGCCTCCTCGCAGTTCTTCGCTGCTGATCCCTCAAGCCGTCCCAGCCTGAACAGACGCACCGTTGGTGCGCCTGACATCAAACCGTGCTCAAAAGGAGATCCCTCTGTGCTCTCGTCGTGGAGAGCCGGCAGCTGCAGCGTGCTGATGGCCCTGGCATTCCTGTGTCCAGGAGCAGTCCACGCGGCAACCACATCGCCGGACAGTATTCCCGTTGTTTCTGGCCCTCTGACCTTGGAGCGCGCGCTCACGCTTGCGGGGAAGTATCAGCTTGGTCTCCGGGCGGCCGATCTGCGAGTTGCCGCAGCCCAGGCGCGAATTCGCGACGCCGGCCGAGCGCCCAATCCGACTCTGACGGGCGCTGGAGAGAATTTTGGAGGAGGACTCAGCTCCGAGCATTTGGAAAGCACCGTCGAGCTCGCCCAGACGTTGGAGCTCGGAGGCGACCGCGGCGCGCGGGCCGCGGTCGCCGCGGGCGAGCACCGCCTCGCCTCGGCGGACGCGTCCGTGCTGCGTCGAGAGGCGTTGATGCTAGTCGCAGAGCGCTTCATTGGAGCATGGTCGCTTCAGGAAAAAGTGGCGAGGCTTCGTGAGGGAGAGGAACTGACGAAGCAGGCAATTCTGGCCGCCACCCAACGATATCGGGCCGGCGCATCTCCGATTCTGGAACGCACCAGGGCTGAAAGCCAAGCGTTGTCGCAGGTCGTGGATCGGCAACGGACCGAGGCCGAGCTGACCATTGCCCGTCGCATCCTGGCGCTGAGCTGGGGAGACGGCCAGGCATCGTTTGACTCCCTGGTAGCGGATTCCCTGGGCGAAACGGACTTCGAGCCCAAGCTGACTTCCCACCCTGAGCTGGAGCGAGCCGGCGCGAGCGAGACGCTGGCGGTGGCGCGCATCCGGGCGGCACGCGCGGAGCGGGTTCCTGATGTCACCGTGTCGGGGGGTATCAGGCATCTCCGTGAGGTACCCGGCACCGGATTCGTGGCCGCCGTCGAGGTCCCCTTGCCTCTCTGGAACCGCGGGGGCGGAACCATAGAGGCGACCCAACACGACTACGAAGCGACGCTCGCGGACAAGCGAGCGACAGCCCAGCGCCTCGAGGTCGAACGGACCAACTCGGTCGAGCGGCTCAGATCGGCGGCGGCTGTCTACGACACCCTCCGGCTGCGGGTGAGGCCGGCCCGCCAGGAACTACTCGTCGAGCTTTTCCGCGCGTACCGCGCGGGTCGGCTCAACTATCTCGATCTCATCGCGGAGCAGCGCAATCTACTCGAGACGGATCTCGCGCTCGTCGACGCCCAGGCGGACCTGTGGCGCTCGCGCGTGCGCCTCGAACTTCTCACAGGCGAGCGCTCGCGCCCGGAGGACGGCCGATGAACCTTCACTTGTCACGGGGTGCCACGCTCGCATGTTTCGCCCTGTTGGCCGGCCTGCTTTCCGCCGGCTGCGGGACGCGAACCGCAGAGAAGGAAGAACACGAGGAGGCTCACAAGACAGGGCCCCATGGCGGCCAGCTCGTCGAGCTTTCTCCAGAGGCCGTCCGATCGGCGGGAATCGCGGTGGACAGCGTCGGGCCCCGTTCGATCGAGATCGTGATCGAGCTTCCGGGCGAGATCAAGCTCAACGCCGAGCGTAGTGTCGACGTGCGGCCCACCTATCCGGGCCGCGTCCGGTTGTTGCATGCGGGGCTGGGCGCCTTCGTCCAGAAGGGCCAACCGCTGGCGGTGATCTACAGCAACGAGAGTCTGAGCGACTACACCATAGAGGCTCCCATGAGGGGGACCGTGGTGACCCGCCCGGTCAATCCCGGCGCGGCCGTCGATCATGAGTCCGTGCTGTACACACTGGCCGATCTGAGCACGGTTTGGCTCGATTTCCCGATCTACGTCCAGCAGCTCGGCCGAATCCGCAGAGGACAGCCCGTTCACGTGCGCGCGGAAGGAGGGAACGAGGGAGAGGCGACTGGCACGATCAGCTATGTGGGACCTGTGCTCGACGTGGACACCCGAACCACATTCGGACGCGTCGTTCTTCCGAATCGCGGTGGCCAGTGGCAGCCGGGGCGTCTTGTGAATGCCGCCGTCATCTTGGAACGCGTCACCGTTCCGACTGCTGTTCCCGAGGACGCCATTGTTCGGATGGGGAGCGGAGCCGCCGTTTTCCGGGCTGACTCCACCGTGTTCGAAATGCAGCCGGTGACTCCCGGGCGAAGCGACGGGACCACGACGGAGATCCTGTCGGGCCTGGAACGGGGTGCCCGGATCGTCACCCGGAACGCTTTCCTCGTCAAAGCGGAGCTCGAGAAGGAGGCGGGGGGTCATGAGGACTGATCCGTCTCTGCCGAATCCCCAAACGCTCCTCGAGCGAATCCTCCGATTCTCGATCCTCCACCGAGGGTGGATCGCCGTTGGCACGGTGGCCATTGCCATATTCGGGGTTCTGAATCTCGCTCGCCTTCCGATCGATGCCGTGCCGGACATCACGAACGTGCAGGTCCAGGTGAACACGGTCGTGGAAGGGCTGCCGCCACTGGATATCGAGCGTCAGGTCACGTTTCCGATCGAGACGGCCATGGCGGGACTCCCGGGCCTCGTCGAAACTCGGTCCCTATCGCGGTACGGCCTTTCCCAGGTCACCGTCATCTTTCGCGACGGCACGAACATCTACTTTGCGCGGCAGCTCGTGAACGAGCGGCTGCAGGAGGCCCGGGAGACACTCCCCCAAGACATCGCCGAGCCCATGATGGGGCCGATCTCCACAGGTCTCGGAGACATCTTCCTCTGGGAGGTCGAGGCGGCCCCCGAGGCACGCAAGCCGGACGGCACGCCCTACAACGTCACCGACCTCCGAGAGATCCAGGACTGGATCATCAAGCCCCAACTTCGAACCGTTTCGGGCGTCACGGAGGTCAACACGATTGGCGGGTACCGGAAGCAATACGACATCCGGCCCGATCCCGCTCGGCTTCGAGCGTACGGCTTGACGCTCGAGGACCTTCTGCTGTCGGTAGGTCGAAATAACCAGGCCGTCGGGGCTGGATATCTGCCTCGCAAGGGCGAGCAATATCTGGTTCACACCGACGGGCGGCTCTCGAACCCGGCGGAGATCGAGCAGGTCGTCGTGGCCTCCCGAGGCGGCGTAGCGATTCACGTCGGGGATGTGGCCACGGTCGGGTTGGGGCAGGAGCTCCGCACCGGAGCGGCGACCAGTCACGGACGAGAGACCGTGGTCGGGACCGCCATTATGCTGTTCGGAGAGAATAGCCGCGTGGTGGCGAAACGGGTTGGAGATCGCCTGGCGGAGGTCAGTCGCTCCTTACCAGCCGGCGTGACGGCCCGAGCAGTTTACGACCGTACCAAGCTCGTGGACGCGACGATCGAGACGGTTCGAAAGAACCTCTTCGAAGGCGCCCTTCTCGTGATTGTCATCCTCTTTGCTCTGCTGGGGAACTGGATCGCGGCGCTGATCGTAGCCTCGGTCATCCCGCTTTCCATGCTTATCGCCGCCACCGGAATGATCGAGGGCCGCATCAGCGCCAACCTACTGAGCCTTGGGGCCATCGACTTCGGGATCATCGTCGACGCCGCGGTTGTGATGGTGGAGAACATGCTCCGACGCATGAGCTCGCGACAGCAGGAGCTCAATCGCCCGCTGACGACCGCCGAGCGACTCGTGGAGAGCTACTCCGGCGCACGCGAGGTCGCCCGGCCGACGGTCTTCGGCGCCAGCATCATCCTCATCGTATATATGCCGATCCTGACCCTGACCGGGATCGAGGGGAAGATGTTCCAGCCGCTCGCCGGGGTCGTTCTTCTCGCGCTCACCGGCGCCCTCTTGCTCGCGTTCACCTTCGTTCCAGCCATGACCGCGCTTCTCTTGCGGGGACGATTGGCCGAATCGGAGAGCGTCGTGGTCCGGCGTGTCCGCCACGCCTACCTGCCCGTCCTTCGCTGGTCTCTCGGGCATCGGAGGATCGTCATGGTAGCGACCGGCGCCCTGCTTCTGGTGTGCGCAGTTGTCGCGAGCCGCCTTGGCGGTGAGTTCGTGCCGACGCTCGACGAGCAGGACATCCTGGTTCAGCCGGTCCGGCTGCCCGGGATCAGCGTCGACCAGGCCGTGTCGATGCAGCATGCCGTGGACGCGACGATCGCGAAGATGCCTCAGGTGCGGGACGTGTTCTCCCGCCTCGGGACGGCGGAGGTTGCGAACGACCCTATGCCGATAAGCACGGGTGACACCTACGTCATGCTCAAGCCTCGGCGCGAGTGGCCGAATCCGCGGATCGCCAAGTCCGAAGTGATCGAGGAAATGGAGCATCGCCTCTCGTTATTGCCCGGGAACGCCTACGAGTTCACACAGCCCATTCAAATGCGCTTCAACGAGCTCATCGCGGGAGTGCGCAGCGATGTTGGTATCAAGGTATTCGGGGATGATCTCGACACGATGCTCACGACGGCGAACGAGATCGCTCGCGTCCTCCGGAAGGTGCCCGGCGCGACCGACGTCAAAGTGGAGCAGGTGACGGGGCTTCCGACGCTGGCCATCGACATCGACCGCAGAGCGGCGGCTCGGTATGGCCTGAGCCTCTCTGACATTCAGGACGTCGTGAGGACGGCAGTGGGGGGCACGCAGGCTGGGGAATTGTTCGAGGGAGATCGCCGGTTTCCCATCGTCGTGCGATTGCCGGAGCAGGCGAGAAACGACGTCGGCGCGCTGGAGCTGCTCTCGATACCGATCGAAGGCGGCCGGCACGAGGGCTTGGCATCGACTGGCAATCACACGGAGTTCGTACCATTGAGCGCTCTCGCCCGGATCCGATTGGAGGAGGGCCCGAACCAGGTCAGCCGGGAGAACGGCAAGCGCCGCGTGGTGGTGCAGACAAACGTGCGTGGGCGAGATCTGGCCTCCTTCGTGGGTGAGGCACGCGGGAGGATCGGATCCTCGGTGCATTTGCCCGCCGGCTACTGGCTCGGCTGGGGCGGTCAATTCGAAAACCTGGTCGCGGCACGCAACCGCCTTCTGATCGTGGTGCCGATCGCCCTGGCGTTGATCCTTACGCTTCTCGTGCTCGCGTTCGGCTCGCTGCGTGATGCGCTCGTCGTGTTCAGCGGGGTTCCCCTCGCCCTCACGGGTGGCGTGCTCGCCTTGTTCGTGCGGCAGATGCCACTCTCGATCACGGCTGGGATCGGGTTCATCGCCCTCTCCGGGGTCGCCGTGCTCAACGGTGTCGTCCTGCTCTCCTTCGTCCGTCAGCGCCTCGCGGATGGATTGAGTGTCGAGCTGGCGCTGATCGACGGCTGCACGCGGCGGCTTCGGCCCATTCTCATGACGGCGCTCGTGGCGGCGCTCGGATTCGTCCCAATGGCGCTCGCTACGGGGACAGGCGCCGAGGTCCAGCGGCCGCTGGCCACCGTTGTAGTCGGTGGGATCCTGTCCTCAACCGTGCTGACCCTGATCGTCTTGCCGATACTCTATTCTCTAGCGCTCAGGCCCAAGGCGGGTGGACGTAGCGGAGCACCTACGGTAAGCGGGAACGCCACGTAACGGGAATCGAGCAGTGGCGCCGTATTCCTACCAATGAGCACCTGCCCCTTGGGCAGGTGCTCTATGCTAAGTTACTCTACTTCCTCAGCATGGGCCGTTAGCTCAGGTGATAGAGCACTGCCTCTTAAGAACGAAAACTCAAATCAGGCCCGCTCGGCCGGACCTCCTGACGCCATGTTCCTGAACCACAACCGGACGCGTCTCGGGAAGGCCGAGAGGGTGTATGCCTTCCTACCCCAGTCCCATCGGGCTTCTGTCTATCACGACCCGACCTGAGTCGAAGCTCACTGTGGATACGGTCACAGGAAACCGAAGGCAGACACGAGCGCGGATCGAGGTCTTGCTCGGGGCGCTCGCCTTTGCGGCGAGTGTTCCGGCCGGCAAGCTCCTGCTCAACGGGCTCCAGCCGCTCGTCCTCTCGGGCGCGCTTTATCTGTCCGCGGGGCTTTTCTGTACTGTTCTGGTCGGTCTGGAATCCCTGCGGCACCCAAACCAGACCGGAAATCGACTTCAGGGAAGGGAATGGATTTGGCTCGGCGCCGCCGTCGTGTCGGGTGGCATTCTCGGTCCCCTTGCCCTCTTCTACGGCCTACGCTCGACCAGCGGCTACGTCGCGGGCCTCCTGCTCAATTTTGAAGCGGCGTTCACGGTGACCCTGGGTGCGCTCATCTCGCGGGAGCGCGTCGGAAGGCGAGGGGTGGGCGGAATCCTGCTGATCCTCGCCGGCGCCTTCCTGTTGTCGGGCTTCGGATCCCAAGGAGCAGGAGTCAGTCACCTCCTGGGGCCAATCCTCGTCGTGGTGGCTTGCGCGTGCTGGGGACTGGATAACAATTTCACGCAGCGCGTCAGCCTGCGGGACGCCCGTCAGATCGTCGCGATAAAGGGACTGGCGGGCGGCACGATCAGCCTGACGCTCGCGTTCCTCTTTGGCCAGGCAATCCGAGGGATTGGCGCTACGACGCTTCTGTTCGTCACCCTGGTTGGATCGGTGTCCTACGGCCTATCGATCGCCCTGTTCATCCGGGGCTACGGGAACTGGGGGTCGTGCACACCGGGGCCCTCTTCGCACTGGCCCCCGGCCTCGCGGCCATGCTCTCCTGGATCTTCCTACATGAACCGGTCCATCCGTCGGCGTTTCTGGTCCTTCTGGGCATGACCGGGGGCGCTCTCCTGCTCAGCACCGACGTGCACGAACATGCACACACCCATGGGGCCCTCGAGCACGCCCACGAACACGAGCACGACGAGCACCATCAACACGAGCACCGACCCGGAGAGCTGGAACAGGTGCCGCACGCCCATCCGCATCGGCACGAGGCATTGGCCCATTCGCACGCGCACACGCATGATGTTCATCACCGACACCCGCATTGAGAGGCTCTTGGGGCGTGGGGTCGACAGAATCGCTTGCGAAGGGACTGCGCGCGGCCCTCGATCGGACGCGCCGGGGATGAGCCGTCGCGCCTTCGCGGTCCTCGCGGTTCTGGCCCTGACCACTCGGCCCGGACTTGGTGCGCCCTCGCGTTCGGGACCCGTGCTCGAACGTCGCGCGGATATCCCGCTTCCTGGGCCGGCGGTTCGATTCGATTACCAGAGCGTCGATACGGCCTCGAACCGTCTCTACATCTCTCACATGAATGCCGGGGAACTGCTCGTCTTCAATCTCGGGACGAACCGGGTGGAAGGGACGGTAGGCGATTTGCCCCGGGTCACAGGCGTGAGGGCGGTCCCGTCGCTGGGCAAGGTCTACGCCTCCATTCCTGGACGTCGACAAGTAGCGATTATCGATGCTCGCACCTTGCGGGTCGAATCTCGCGTGGGGAAGATCGGGTTTCCGGACGGGATCGCCTACGCGCCGGACGCAGGAAAAATCTATGTGTCCGATGAGGCCGGCGGAGGAGAGCTGGTCATCGACGGGAAGACCGATGCGGTCGTGACCACGATTCCGATCGGGGGAGAGGCGGGCAACACGGTCTATGACCCTGTGTCGGGGCATGTGCTCGTCGCAGTGCAGACGCGGAATGATGTTGCAGAGATCGACCCGCACACCGATCGCGTCGTCGGACACATCAGTCTCGTTGGTGCGGATCATCCCCACGGCATGATCGTGGATCCCGAAAGGAACCTACTCTTCGTGGCCAACGAGGGGAACGCCACGATGTTGGTCGTGGATCTTGGGGCGAGGCGCATCGTTGAGAGGCTCCCCGTCGGGCAGGATCCCGATGTGCTGGCCCTCGACCCGCGGTGGGAGCGTCTCTACGTCGCAGCCGAGTCGGGTGTCGTCTCGGTGTTCGCGATCCGGCACGATCGGATCGCTCCCGAGGGCGACGTCGTGATCCCCCACGCGCACAGCATCGCGGTCGACCCTCGTACGCACTCGGTCTACCTTCCGCTCCAGAGCGTTCAGGGGCGCCCGGTCCTTCGAATCATGACCGCCCATCAGTGACACAGCCGCCGGGAGGTCTCGAAACGGCAGCTGGGACCGCCCCGCTGTGGCTGTTCGGCGCATTGGATACGGAAGCTAGCCGTTGGGCCCTAATCGGCAATCTGCGCCGGGTCTCGAGCAGAGGCCCACGAGCTCCGAAAGCCTGGCACCCAGCGTGACGATCTAGCGTTAATCGTCCTGGGCCGGCTAGAGGTGAACGCACGCGCTCTTGGGTGCTAGGGGTCGAACGGAGCCGCTGTTCGGCTTGCTAGATGAGACCATTGAAGAAGTACACGAGAAGTACCTCGACAAGGGAACGTCTGGTGCTTCCGCCACTGGCGCGGAAGGGATGGGTGTGAGCCCCGGAGGGAGCGGTGTAGGCCACGTGAAGGGAGATTGACTACATGAGACTCGAGGCGCTCTATCGAATCCGCTTCACTTACCCCGAAGGATGGGACATCAAGCTCGAAGGCGGCTGGGAGCAGCACTTCTACCTGGCCGATGGGCGCTGCGAGGGGTCGATCAGGGGTCGGTTTCGTGGCGCCAACTACCCGCGCCGGCAGGGCGAGGCCGGGCCGTTCCGACCTGACCTTCGGGCGGTCATCGAGACGGAGGACGGCGCGACGATCATGTTCGAGTGGCATGGATACGGGCGAGCCTACCCACCGGGCCGTCGTCAGATTGTGGGAGCCGTGTTCCACCTTAGTGACCACGAGCGCTACCGTCGGCTGAACGATGTCGTGTGCGTTTCCGTCGGAGAGGTGCGCCGAGCCGCGGATCCCAACCAGGCCGGGCCGGATCTGGTGATAGACATCGCCGAGCTGGTTTGGGAGCCCATTGATGAATGAGTGAGGAGAGAAGAAGGTCACCTGCGTATTAGGCAGTGCTCTATGCTAAGTTACTCTACTGCCTCAGCATGGGCCGTTAGCTCAGGCGGTAGAGCACCTGCCTTTTAAGCAGGGAGTCGTTGGTTCGAGTCCAACACGGCCCACCAAACGAACGTAACGGAAGCTCGGTCGAACGTACCGTTCTCCCGCGTGTAGGTCGTGAGCAAGTCAGCGGCTCGCATCGCCGGTGCGGGGATCTTGTCTACCGATCCGCCACCAACATCTGCGCAAAGTGGGAAAGCTCCTCGGAGCTCAGATCCGAGACGATCCAGTAGGTCATGCCACCGTGAGCCTCATGGATGACGTGATAGCCCTGTCGCGTCCGCAAGCGTCCTCCTGAATTCCCGCTCCTTTCCTCCGGCCAGACGAATACGTTGATCCAGTGTTTGCGACGCTGGTAGACGAGGGCGGCAACGGGGCGTCCGCGCAGGTAGTCAAGCCGCCCGCCAATGAGGGGAAATCCCGACGTCACGAGGTCGACCACAGGGGGGGAGAAGTCCAGCTTGCCGTTGAACCACGGCTTCACCGTGTGCTGATCGGTGGAAGCAACGTCCGTCAGGTGGCTCGCCATGAGCGAGCGGACATGGCTCGACACCACCTCCCGCTCGACAGAGCCGAAGCCCGCCTGACTCTGAAGCATCGCGAAGATCCCTACGCCGCCGGCGACTACCAACACCGCCGCGGCGGCGCTCAGCCAGGCCTGGCTCGAGAGGTCCACGCGGCGGCGTCGCGTGGACCGGCCGCGGCTAGCATGATCCCAAGCGGCCCTGCTCGCGCGGTCTCTGAGGGAATTCGGCGCGCGGTGGTAGGGCGCCTCCGCACGTAACCGCTCGCCTAGCTCCGCCATGCGTGCCAGTGCATCGGCACAGCCGGGGCAAGCGTCCAGGTGCTGCTCGACTTCCCGGCTTCCCACCGGGTCGAGCTCGCCATCGTGGAATGCCGACAGTCGGTCCAGCACCTCGTTGCACGTCATCGCATCAGCCGTCCTTCTCTGTACCCGCGGGTCGCAAGGCGAGCTGGAGCTGCCTCCGCCCGCGAGCAAGGCGCGACATTACCGTCCCTATCGGCACGCCGGAGACCTGGGCGATCTCCTTGTACGACAGACCCTCCAGCTCGCGCAGCACCAGCACTTCTCGGAATTCGACCGGCAGGTGATCGAGCCCCTCGCGCACCGACAGCGACGCCGCTTTGCGCGCGAGCTCCGCCTCGGGTCCTGAACCGGCCTCCTCCACCGTGTGCACCTCTTCGTCGAATTCCACGATCTCACTGCCGGCGCGCCGGTCGCGAAGGCGCGTGAAGCAGGTGTTCCGGACGATGCTCAAGAGCCAGGCGCGGCCGTCCGCCCCTCGGAAGTCGTCGAAGTGCCGGATCGCGCGAAGAAAGGCGTCCTGGACGGCGTCCTCCGCATCCTGTCCGTCGCGAAGGAGGTATCGCGCCAGATTGTGCGCGGCGTCCAGGTAGGGCAGGACACACTCATGGAAGCGGTCCAGCTCTCGCGCCGAGAGGCGACGCTGTGGGTCGGCCGCGTCAGATCTACTCACGCGCGGTCTTTCATCCAGGGAGACTCGTGGAGCACGCGATTTATTCCCGGCATGCCGGGCCTTTCGGCCCCAGGAATAACTTCGACTTCCAACGGGTCAGGGTCGGTGGAACGCAGCACAGTCCGATACCCAGACCTGGAGGTAGTCCATGAACACCGTGTCGAAGCTCCAACTCGCGGCCCTGATCCGGCTCCTACGCGCGCTCAACCTGCTCGGCCTAGGCCTAGCCCTGTGCACCCTCTCCTCGCGTGCCCATGCCGACGAGACGCCCAAGGCAAGCACCGTCCTGGTGAAGCTGTCCGAATGGAAGGTCACTCTCACTCCGAGCGTTGTTCCTCCGGGGCCCGTGGTGTTCGAGGTGACGAACTCGGGCAAGGTCCCGCATGCGCTTGAGATCGAGGGATCAGGAGTGGAGAAGAGTACACCGCGCCTCCTGTCCGGCGCCACCGCGACCCTGACGATGGATCTTGGCGCCGGCAAATACGAGGCGTACTGCCCTGTCGGCAAGGGCTCCCACAAGATGCTGGGAATGGAAAGCCACCTATCGGTCCGCAAGCCCGAGCAGGCATCCACCGGGACGCACGCCGCCTCCACCCAGGAAGCGAAGGGAGCAAACGAACCGAAGCACGACGAAGACGAATCGTATGTCGACGACGATAAGGACGGAGACTACGGAACATCCGAGCACGCCGAGATGCATGGCGACATGCATGGGATGGCCGCCGGGCACGATGCCGACGGGAGCGGCGGCGTCAGGATCATGAAGGTGGTGGGAGGCGGGCCGGTGATCCAGATCCTGCCGGGCCCCTTTCCCTTCGCCGACAGCGCGATGGCCGTCATTCAGAGCCGCCCCGAGGACCAGAAGGCGGATCTCACCAAGAAGGCCCACGCGGGCCCCTACTCGAACAACGTGGCGAAGATCGCCGGGCAGATCTCGATCGTGGCGATCGACCGCGGAGCTTCCGGCGATTCGGTCTCCGGTGTGGCCCAGTTCACCGCAAAGGACGGCGCGCAGTGGAGGGTGGTCATGGACCGCGTGCAGACCAAGGACATTCCCTTCAACCCGCGTTTCGGAGGCGTGATCATGGGACTCTTCTACCACGGCGCCTCGAATGTCCATACGCCGCTCGTGCCCACGATTCAGAGCTCCGTTGCGCTCTGGTCGGTGGCGCACCTCTACAAGAACGACCAACTGGTCACGGACGACGCGATGGTTCACGTCATGCTTCTCTCGCGTACGCGCCGGACGAGCGATTGGGCGCTGGATTGCTGGGACTGCTCCGAAAGGCCCGTGGAGGAGCTCCAGTTGCAGGTCACTTCGGCGCCGGGCAGCCCGCCCTTCGATACGCCAGGGGGCTTCCTGTTCGTGAACTGGGAGCGGTCGAGCGGCAAGGCCGTGGCGCTGTAGGCGGCGGCGTGTTAACTGCGAGACCGTCATGGGACTAACGCTCGATGAGAGACCGATCACGATGGGCGGGGACGGCGGCAACGTCGGCCTCGCCCGTCCCGCCCGTCGGAGCGCGGCGAATGTCGTTCCGGAGGCGGATGAATCTCGGTCGTGGTTCTCGCGCAAGGCGTGGGGCGTCTTCCTCCTCGTGCTCTACCCATTGCTCGCGGCCGCGCCGCTGGCGACCCTTGCCCTGTTGAATCCGATTTCCGATCACCTGCGCGGCGCGGAAGTGGGTACCGATTGCGCCGTCATCGGCTTTACGATTCTCGCGCTTCAGTTCGCGATCACCGCCCGCCTGTCCTGGGTTGAGGCGCCGTTCGGGCTCGACGTGCTCTTGGTGTTCCACAGGGCAATGGCGCTCGTGGCGACGGCGCTCCTCTGCGTGCACCCCGTCCTGGTGGCACAGGAGGAGGGATGGTCGCTGCTCACTGGTTGGCGGGTGCATTGGTACATCTGGGCCGGCCGCGCGGTGCTCGCGCTCCTGCTCCTGCACGTCGTCGTGAGCCTGTCGCGCCGGGCCATCCGCCTTCCCTACGAGCAGTGGCGGCGCCTGCACCAACGCTTCTCCCTCTCGGTCCTCACGCTGGGCTTCGCCCACAGCGTGGCGGCGGGCGACGACATGCAGGGCGGCGCGCTCCTCGTCTGGAGCTTCGTCATGGCGGTCGCCATCGCGGCATGGCTTCACAGCCGCGTCATCCTGCCCAGGCTGCTCCTCCGGCGGCCGTTTCGCGTGACCGAGGTGAAACCGGAGGCGCCACACGTCTGGACGCTGACCCTGGAGCGCCAGGGGGGCCGCCCGTTCCGTTTCGCCCCCGGGCAATTCCAGTTCCTGCGACTGCACAGCGCCGTGGTCCCCCCTGAGGAGCATCCCTTCACGATCGCGTCGAGTCCCGCACGATCGGGCCGGATCAGCATCACGATCAAGGAGAGCGGTGACTTCACATCCCGGGTCGGTCGAGTCCGCCCCGGAGACCTGGCCACGGTCCACGGGCCGTTCGGTCGCTTCTCGCACACCCTGTACCCCGACGAGGCGGATCTCGTATTCGTCGCCGGTGGAGTCGGGATCACGCCCCTGATGAGCATGCTTCGCAGCATGCGTGAGCGCTCCGAGCCGCGGCGCGTGCTGCTCGTCTACGCCAGCCGGACAGCCGCGGACATGCTGTTCACCGACGAATTGGAAGCCATGCAGGCTGGCGGGTGTCCCAGCTTGACGATCGTACCGGTCCTCGATGACGCGCCGGATGCATCGTGGGTTGGCGAGGTCGGGCGGCTTGACGCCGCCAGACTCGTCCGCATTTGCGGAGGCGCTGAAGGCAAGGCGTTCTACATGTGCTGTCCGCCCGGCATGATGACATCCCTGAATCGCGGACTGAAGCGCCTGGGCGTCAGCCCTCGCCGCATCCACGCGGACTATTTCTCACTCTGACCCTCGGAACCGAGAAGGAGCGACCGTGCAGCGTTTCCGATGGATGGGTCTGTACGTGATCTTCGTGACCGCAGCCTTGGCGTGCGCCATCGGCATCGTCGCGGCGCTCCGGACCTGACGCACGTACGGCCCCGCGACGGGTGGTTCTGGGTTTCCGAGGACCCCTGGGGCTCGCTTCCCCTACCACTACGGCCGCTGGGCGTTCGACACCGATTACGGCTGGGTCTGGGTGGCGGGGGACGGCGCCCGCGTGGGTGGCGTGGCGATATGGAGCGGGATGGGTCGGCTGGGCTCCGCTTCGTACATCCTTGAACCCATGGGCCGCCTTGGGATCGTAGTATCTACGCATGACCACGACCTCGAACACCACCCGCCTCGTCTTCGACGAATCCATCTACCCAGCGGGTCACGCCCAGGCCGTGCACGATCACGAGTACGCGAACATCAGCATCGTCCTGTCCGGCTCCATCGAGGAGCGCGTGGGGAAGCGGTGCCACGAGGGGGTCGCGGGCCACGTGGTCTTCAAGCCGGCGGGGATTCCACACGCGAACCGGTGCCGTTCGAACGGAGCGCGACTCTTCCGGATCGAGATCCACGGCGCCGGTTCCGACGAGGACTTGCTGGGCAGGTGCAGTCTCCGAGACTACACGTGGGCCTCGGGGGGACCGGCGCTCGCCTTGATGCTCCGTGCCCGTCGCGAGCATCGGACATCCGACCCTGAAACCAATCTGGCTCTCGAGTGCCTCGCTCTGGAGGCTCTCGCGCGACTGCTAGGCTGCGACACGCGCCCGCCAAATCGCGATGCCCGCGGCCCCGAGCCGCCTTGGTTTCGACGGCTCCTCGATCGACTGCATACGCGTTCGGACGAGCCACTTCACGTCTCAGCACTGGCCCACGACGTCGGTGTGCACCCCGTGTACCTGGCTCGCGTGTTTCGAAAGCGTCTTCACGGGACCATCGGCGAGTACGTGCGCTGGCTGCGACTGGCGCGATCGATCGAGGCGATGAGACACCGCGGACGCCCGCTCGCGGACATTGCCCTGGAAGCCGGCTTCTACGACCAGGCCCACTTCACCCGGACGTTTCGTTCCGGCCTGGGCCGATCCCCGGCTGCCTACCGACGGGAGATCTGAACCCCACCCGCAGCCCCCGCAGGTTTCACCGGTACAAGATGCCTTCCGTCTGAAATCGCTACCATTCGTGCCGGTCCGGTCGACTCGTCTTCGGAGGCTCACGCTCATGCTCGGACGTTGCTTCATGCGAGTGCTCGCTGTCATCGCACTCGGCGCTGGCCTGCCCGGCCACGCGGGCGCGGCACCACCGCCACCGTCCCCCCCAGACTCGATCGATATCCAGGCGCCGTTCCTCCTCGGAAACGTGGACGTGAGCGCCTCGGCCATCGTGTTCTCGCTCGCAGGCGATCTCTGGGTCGTCGATCGCGCGGGCGGCTGCGCGCGCGCGTTGACGCGGGGCGCCGGGGAGGATGACCTGCCGTTCTTCTCCCCGGACGGCATGCGAATCGCGTGGACGCGGGGTGATGGCGCTGCCGGCGGCGATGTTTGGGTGGCATCGACCGGGGGAGGGGACGATCGACAGGTCACCTTCCATCCCAAGGCCGAGTACCTTCGGGACTGGTCCGCGGACGGGAAGACGCTCCTCATGACCTGCGCACGCGACGGCGATGGTCTGACCCGCGTCTACGAGGGCTCGCCTTCCGGAGGTCCCCAGGTAGCGCTGCCGCTTCCCTCGGGATACCAGGGCTCGTTCTCGCCGGACGGGAAACGGGTCGTGTACCAGCCGTATTCGATCCCGTTCGAGCGGAGCGAGTGGCGGTACTACCGCGGAGGCTCCACGAGTCCGCTCTGGATCGTCGACCTTGCGACGAGCCGTGTCGTGGACCGTCTGCCGAGGAAGAACGAGAATCTCAGGTATCCGATGTGGCTCGGAGATCGCATCTACTACCTCTCCGACGTCACCGGGGTGATGAATCTCCATGTGTACGACACGCGCTCCAAGCGCGCCCGGGCCCTGACGACGTTCCGAGATCACGGCATCGATGCGGCCGGCGCGGGTCCGGACGCGATCGTCTTCACGCGCCAGGGACGCATCCATCTCTTCGATCTTCGCACCGAGGCATCGCGTGAAGTCGCGATCACGCTGCGAGCGACGGCCGCGGGCCGGAGGCCGCGGGCGGTTCCGCTCGCCGACTATATCGAGTCGGCCGTGCCGTCGCCCAAGGGCGATCGCCTGGTGATCGAGGCTCGCGGGGACATCTTCGTTCTGGAGCGAGCGAGCGGGCGGCTTCGAAATCTCACGCAAACGCCCGGTGTAGCCGAGCGAAGCCCTGCCTGGTCGCCGGATGGCGCCCAGCTCGCGTATTTCTCGGATGCCTCGGGCGAGTACGCGCTGCATGTGAGAGGGGCCGATGGCGCCAACGCGGAGCGAGTGATCCGCGTCGAGGATCATCCCACCTTCTACCGCCACATCGACTGGTCGCCGGACGGGAAGCGCCTCGCGTTCAGCGACGCGCGGCTGCGTCTCTGGGTCGTCGACCTGCGCGACGGCGCCGCACGCGTCATCGACCAGTCGGAGTACGTCGCCCAGGGGGTGTACAGGACCACGTGGTCCAAGGACGGCGCGTGGCTCGCCTACGCCAAGGCGGACGGACGCGGACGGCGGGCGATCCGCGTCTGGAGCGCCGCGACGTCGCAAGTCGCCACGGTCACCGACTCCCTCACACAGGCCGACAACCCGATCTTCGATCGGACCGGGCGCTATCTCTATCTCACGTCCAGCAACGACGCGCGCATGGCGTTCGCGAGCGACATCGGCTGGGGCGTCCTCTCCTCCATCTGGCACGAACCGCTGGTGACGCAGCGATTGCACGTGGCCGTGCTCTCGAAGGACGATCCGGCACCGTATCTGGTCGGACCGTTCGCACCGAATCCCGGCGTGGACGCTCACGGTCTCGCCGCCTCGACCCGAGTCGATCTGCCTGGCCTGGAGAGCCGGATCCTTCCGTTCCCGGCTCTGCCGCGCGGCTACGTCGAGCTCGCGGCGGCGGGGCCGGGCGTTGTGTACGCCCGCACACTCGAGTGGCCTCCATCACCGGGCTCGCCCGCACCCGCACACACTCCGCTCGTTCGCATCGATCTCTCAAAGTCGCGCGAGGAGACGAAACTCCTCGACGACCTCGACTGGTTCGAGGTCGGAGGAGACGGCAGCGACATCGTCTATCGGCTCGGGTCCGACACCCGGTGGCTGCACCTGCGACCGGACGGTACGGCGGACACGCTGGCCGTGGCGATCGACTCGGCCCGGATCGACGTCAACCCTCCGGCCGAGTGGCGGCAGATCGCTCGCGAGGCGTGGCGCCAGATGCGGGACACCTTCTACGACCCAAACCTCCACGGGCGCGATTGGGTGGCGCTGGAGCGTGAGACCGAGGCCTACCTCCCGGGAATCACGCGCCGCCAGGATCTGAATACGCTCCTCAGGCGGATGCTCCTACAAGTGTCGGTCAGCCATCTTCAGGTAGGGGGAGGGGACGACGGAGACGCCCCGCGCGCCCCGAGCCGTAGTTCCGGAGATCTGGCCGTCGACCTCGAGCCCGCCAACGGGAAGCTCCGCATCGCGAAGATCTACCGCAGCGGACCGTTCGCGCGCGCAAGCAAGGCGGTCATGGCGGCGCTCGCTCTACCTGGTCTGAACGTTCACGAAGGGGACTACCTGCTCGCGATCGAGGGGAAACCATTGGCCGCCGGTGACGACGTTTACCGCCTCCTGGTGGGGACCGCGGGCAAGCCGACCCGGATCACGGTCTCATCCAGACCTGACACCTCCGGGGCGCGGACCCTCACGGTCGTGCCCACCGCGGGCAGCAACACGATCCGTCGCTACGCGTGGGCCGAGGCCAATCGAAAGCGCGTCGAGGATCTCTCGGGCGGGCGTCTGGGCTACGTCTACGTTCCCGATTACGGCGATGGAATCGACGATTTCCTGGCGGGCTTCCTGGGCTACGCCGGACGGGTGCAAGGCCTCATCCTCGATCAGCGGTACAACAATGGCGGCATCACGCCCGATGCGCTGATCGCGATGCTTCGCGCGGAGCCTTGGTATGCCTACCGCTACCGGTACGGTGACGACGTGGTCGTTCCGGCGAACACGCTCGAGGGTCCCAAGGTCCTGATCGTGAACGAGAGGAACGGCTCGGCGGCCGAGACGGGCGCCATGATGGCCAAGCTGACCAAGGCCGCGATCCTGGTGGGCCGGGCGACCTACGGCGCCGGCATCGGCGCCGCGCTCGATCAGCCGGACCTGATCGATGGAGGCCGCATCGCGATCCCGAACCGCGCTTCGTACGATCCCGCCGGCACGTGGGGCATCGAGAACATCGGCGTGGCCCCCGACGTCACCGCCGAGCTGGATCCCGAGTCCTGGCGCGCGGGAAAGGACCCGCAGCTCGAGGCGGCGGTGAGGGCTGGGCTCGCGGCCCTGAAGACGGAGAAAAAGCGACCCTGGAAGCGCCCGCCCTATCCTGTTCATCCATAGCGGACCGATTTCGGCCCGGCCAAGAGCATTTCCCCCGTTCGTTTGGCCCCGCCCGGACGTTAACCCCTTTGCACCCAGCCACAGTCCGGCCGGCAGGGTCTAGACCCTGCGGTCCATTTCCATCCGTCGGGGGGCCGTATGGAATTCCGCAACTATACCTTCGAGTTCGAAGCACACAAGGGAGGTCCCAACTACCAGCAGATTCGCTTCGGCTTCTCGAAGCCGATCGCGCAGGCGACCGCCATTCTCCAGGGGTACGCCGTCCGCTTCGTCGATGGCGACCACCACTTCGGACAGCTCCAGATCAAGCTCGACACGGCGATCGTGAACAACGCTCCGGACGGACCCGAAGTAGTCGTCACGGGGACGTTCGCGCTTCGCGATTGGAGCGGCAACTGGGACGACCGCTATGCGGGTTCCGTCAACTTTTGCCTCATCGCCACGGAGCAGAGTCCGTTCCGTCCGCCTCTCCTCGCCCCGGCGGTGGGCTGATCATGGTCTTCCTCGAGCGGAGTATTGGAAGCGAGACGGAAACGTTCCACTCCTCCATGGTCTATCACGACCTGGTCTTCGTCGGCTCCCTGTACCAAGCCCACGCCATCGAGGCGTTTCTCCGCGGCTTCAAGCTATCGTATGCGGGGCATGAGGATCACCACGTCAAGTACATGGATGTGAAGATCCAGGCCAACGCGAACGGTGATTCCGGCTACATCATCATCACGGCCAATGTGACGCTGCAGGAGGATGTCGGACTCATCTTCGGAGGCGATACCAGGGCGAGCTGCACGATCGATTACACCCTGGCCATCTTCTAGGCGGGACTGCGAAGGGCGCTGGGGTTACTCCACCCTCACCTTGAGGAACAATCCCGCGGCGAGAATGAGCACGGCCGCCGGAAGGATCAGCAGATCCCATCCGAGATGGTCCGTGTTGGCCATGATGGACGTGAGCGCCGCCATGACCAGAACGAGCAGGATCGCCTCCCATAGCAGCGTCTTCAGCTCCGAGAGGCTGCGCACACGCATCCACTCGGGTATGCGTGAATCGGAGACACCGCCCGTGAGGTACAGGCTCACCGTTCCGAGCGCGAGCACGATGAGCACGAGGGCGAAGAGCGCCGCGTCCACGGACTCCGCGATGGGAATGCCGGGACGAGTGTGTCCCGCCTCCGTGCCCCCCTGGAACGCGGCGTGGTAAGCCTCGTAGGTCCGGTAGATCGCGAGACCCAGGAGCCCGATCGCGTGGACCAGGAGGATGGCGACCGCGATGACCGCCAGGTAGCGGAACTTCAGAACGAAGCTGATCAACCTGGCCCTCGTGACGGCCAGAGCTTCGACTGCAGCTCGATCATCGGCCGCTGATCCACCAGGATCGCACCCTTGCCCGTCCGGTCGATGCGCGCGATGAGCACGATGACCGACGAGAACGTGATCGCGAGGGTGATCATCATGATCCAGCTCAGACGGCCGGCGAGGCCGAACTGGAATCCCACGGCCGTCATGGACGCGATCGTGATCCAGAGAAGCCCCGTCCAGATCGGGGTCGGGATCCGGTAGAGCATGGAGACGGTGAATCGGTCGCGCTGCACGTTCGAAAGGTCGTTGAGGGATTGGACGAAGAGCGCGCCGATGTCCGAATTCATGTCCTGACGCGCCAGCGCCACGGCGTGCTCCCACAGGTGCACGTGGAGCGATTCCGACTCGGCCGTCAGGCTCGGGAGCCTGCTCACGTCGCGCGACGCCTCGACCCTGAGATCCAGGTACCGCTTCATGAGCGCGCGGCACTCGGTCCGGTGCGGCTCGGGTAGGAGATCGGCGCGCATGGTCGCGGTGGCGATGGCGTTCACGTCCGCGAGCAGGAGCTGTTTCCGGGTATCGAAGCGGCTAGTGACGATTCCGAACGTGAAGGCCAGGATGAAGGCGAGGAGTCCCAGCATGGCCCCGACGACCGCTCCGCCCGGACCCTCGCTGTAGTCGATGGCGCGCCGGCGCTGGAACTGGCCGAGGGCGTACCCGAGCAAGATCGAAAGGATCACGACGGCGAACGCACCGCCGTAGATCACGCTCAGATCGAATCGGTCGAGCACGGCGGCAGTGTGGGGTAGCCCCGGACGCGAGTCAAGAGGCGCTCCGGGTGTATCCGACGGCCTCCAATGGGTCTATGCTCCTTCCCATGGCCCTCCGGACTGCGGCTTGGCCCGCGCTCCCGCTCGACGAATGGCGGGATACCTACGCGACCCTCCACATGTGGACGCAGATCGTGGGCAAGGCCTGCCTCGCGCTCACCCCGCTCACGAATCACTACTGGAACATCGCCTTCCATGTGACGCCGGTCGGGCTAGCGACTCCGGTCATGTATCACGGCGACCGCACGCTGCAGATCACGTTCGACTTCCACAGGCACGTGCTACGGATCGACGTTTCGGACGGAGTCTGCCGCACGCTGCCGCTCGAGCCGCAGACGGTCGCGGATTTCTACGCTCGATTCATGGCCACGCTCCGCGATCTCGGTATGCCGGTCCGGATCTGGACGATGCCGGTCGAAATCCCGGATCCCATACGCTTCACGGAAGACGTCGTTCATCACACCTACGATCCCAAGCAGGCCCACGCGTTCTGGTCCGCGCTCGCACTCATGAAGCCCATCTTCGAGAACTTCCGCTGTCGTTTCCTGGGCAAGTGCAGCCCGGTGCATTTCTTCTGGGGCAGCTTCGATCTCGCGGTGACCCGATTCTCGGGCCAGCGCGCCCCGGACCGGGAGGGCCCGCTGTTCATGCGCGAATCCTACTCGCACGAAGTGATCAGCCATGGATTCTGGCCCGGGAGCGGGCCGGTGCAGGAGGCCGCGTTCTACGCGTACGCGGTGCCGGCGCCCGAAGGAATCGCCCAGGCCAGGGTCGAGCCGGCCGCGGCTGTCTGGAACACGGAGATGGGCGAGTTCATCCTGCCCTACGAGGCGGTGCGGCGCTCGGATGATCCCGAGGCCGCCCTCGTCGCGTTTCTCAACACGACCTACGACGCGAGCGCCCGGCTGGCCGGGTGGGATCGCGAGAGCCTGGAGCGGAGGAGAGCATGAGCGATACGTGCGCCCATCTGGAGGCGGTCAGCTCGGTGAAGCACGCGAAGAAGCGCGAGTGTGAGGAGTGCGTGAAGACGGGGGATCGCTGGGTCCATCTCCGGACCTGCCAGACGTGCGGCACCACGCTCTGCTGCGACTCCTCGCCCAACCGTCACGCGAGCGCCCACGCCCGCAAGGTGGGGCATCCCGTCGTCGCCTCGGCCGAGCCGGGGGAGAAATGGCTCTACTGCTTCCCGGATGACGCCTTCGCGGAGTACTAGACCCCGGCCTTTTTAACTTGCCTGCCGGGAGCCGGCAGGCCTAGCCTCAGTCTTGGCTCTCGGGGGTGCTTTGCTTCCGCCGCCTCGCCCGCGGCGGATCGAGGGTCCGCAGTCCCGCCTTCCGTTTCTTCCACGCAGGATAGCTATGCCCGCAGTACTCGTCCCATTCATGGGGGTCATCTCGTCAGCCGGTCCCGTGGGGGGAACGCCAGGGGAGCTCTATGCGCGAACAAGAACCGGATGCATTGGTACGCCCGATTTCCGGTGGGAGCCCGGGAAGCGGAGAGGAAGCGATTTCCGTCCAGACCCGTCCGCGAATCGCCTTAGTGGTCTGGGCTCGGCACTATCGCGACAGCCTTCTCGCGATCCTTCGAGGCCGGGAGGATTTTGTCATCGAGGAGATCGCGCCCGGCGATGAAGACCACGTCGTCCGGCTGGTGGAGCGCCCGCCGGACGTAGTCCTGCTCGACCTGCCGTCCACGGAGCTGGCGATCCTGGTACGCCGCCTTCATGCGGCGCACCCGTCGCTCAAGCTGGTCGCGCTGAACCGGGAGGAAACCGAGAGCGAGCTGCTTCCGCTCTTCGAGGCCGGGCTGACCGGCTTCGTTCCGGCTGAAGCGACCGGCGCGGGAATCCTGGAGTCGCTCGACGCGGCACTCCGAGGCGAGTTCCACTGTCCGCCGCGGATCGCGACGGCGCTCGTGCGCCGGCTGAGCCAGTCCGCGCTGCCGGGCCGCGTGCCGGGGGAGACCTCGCTCACGATGCGGGAGCACCAGATCCTGTCGCTCGCGGAGCAGGGGCTCACGAACAAGGCGATCGCCGAGCGGCTCGGGATCAGTCCCGCGACCGTGAAGAATCACATGCACAACGTGCTCGGGAAGCTCTCCGCACATCGCCGCACCGAGGCGATCGCGCGGCTTCGCTCGCGAGGCTGGACCGGCTAGCGGCCCGCCGCGTTCAGTCAGCGCCTACGTGTCGTGGCACTCCTTGCACGCTTCCTTCTTGAGCGTGGGGGGAGCGGTCGACAGGTCGTGACAATCGGCGCAGGTCTTCTCCGCGTCGTCGATGTGGAGGGCGTGGCTGAACGCGCCCCGATAGCTCGCGACCGTGCCGGTCTTGATGCCGCCATGGCAGGGGGTGCAGCTCTCGGGCTTCGCGATCACCGCGGACTTGTGGTGGCACGACTCGCATCCCGCGGCGTCGAATCGGACGATCTCCCCCTTCGGCTTCTCGGCGTGCGGCCGGTGGCAGTCCGTGCACGGGATCTTCTGCTCCACCACGTGCGGCGCGTGCGCGTACGCCCTCCCGAAGATGGTCCCCCGCTGGTCCTCGATTCCCGAATGGCAGGTCAAGCACGGCGACTCGTACGGGGGCTCGTGCCAGGGTAGTGAGAGGGGAGCGAGGCCGCGCGAATGCCGCGCCTCGTTCATGAAGTCGTGAGACTTGCGCAGCAGGGCGTTCGCGTAGGGGACGTTGTGAATCCCGTGGCCACGGCGAACGAGCCCGAGGTTGTAGCGCGCGTCCGTGAGAAGCGTCGCGCCCGCGCCGCCGGAGCCCAAGGCGCTAGCGGTCTCGTCCAGCTGCCTCGCCAGCGCGGCCGAGCGCTGCTCGGTGCCGCTCTTCCACTCGCGGAAGATCGTCTCGTACGCCGGGCCGTGGCAGGCCACGCACGACGCGGCTGAGGCGCGCATGACGCCGCCCCCCGCGCCATGTCCCTCCGTGATCGTGTGGCATCCCTCGCAGCGGACGCCGGCCGCGAACATGAGGCTCGGCATCGGCTGGACTCCACGCCCTCCCGTTCCCGTGAAGAGATCGAGCTGCGGCGTGTGGCCCGTCTCGTGGCACGCCCGGCACTCGGTCGCGGCGCTCGCGATGCGAGGCGCCGACCCGGCGGGGGACCCACGGCTGACGTGCTCCAGGTGGAGATGGCAATCGGTGCACTCCACGCTGTGCTCGTGGACGTGCTTCTCGTGGAGGAGCGCCGTGTTGCCGAAGGCCGCGAGATCCGACGCATTGTTGTGACACGTGAAGCAGCGCTCCTGCGGGACCTCTCCCTTGCTTCCTTGCGACGGCGCATGGCACCAGGCGCATTTCATCTGGAAACGCCCGGCTTCGGCGTGATCGAACACCACTCCCGCGACCTTGACCTTCTTGGTTGGGGTCAGGTGGCACAGGGTGCAGCGCGCGGTGCCCTCGCCCGTGACCTGATTCTTGAAATGACAGAGCACGCACGCCGACGCCGTCACGGTCATGTGCTTGCCCTGCTCGGTCTGGGCATGGCACGACGTGCAGCGAAGGACCATTCCGTTCCGCTCCATGGCGAGGTGCGCGCCATGATCGAAGCGGACTCCGTTGTAGACCTTCGTTCCCTTGAGATCCTTGGTCTGGTGGCAGCGGAAGCAGGACGCGTCGGGGACCTGGGCCCACGGCTTCGTCCCATAGGTGCCCGTGAAGTAGCTGGCGACCATGGACAGCGCTTCCCACTTCTTCTGGATCGTCGCGCTGACGCCGGGGGGGATGTGGCACTCGACGCACGCGAACTTGCTGTGAGCGGAGTGCTGCCAGGACTGGTAGTACGGCTTCATGATGTGACACGAGGCGCAGAAGCGGGGCTGGCTCGTCACCTCCACCGAAGCGAAGAGGATGGCGAGCACGCAGACGACGATGATTCCCGCATGCCAAAGGGCGTGGCCCCACCGGACCGATCGCATGCGTTCCTGAAGCCGTTTGGACCATGAGGTCCCACCCATGGCCGGCATCTTGAGGCCGGACCAGCCCTTATGGCTAGTCTACTTTGGTAGAACCCGCCAACGGCCTGGAGTGAAGGCAGCTGGAAGGCGGGCCTTCAGTGCGGTGTCCCTGCCGACGACTCCTGGCACGAAAGTATCCCTCGGTTGCACACCTCCGCACCGTCGAAACATGCCTTGTCCCTGTGAAAGATTCCATACGTGAACCCGGCACTCCCATCGCAGGCAGTCCCCCCGAACAGGGGCGCTTCGAGGGCGCGGCGGGCGGCACCTCACGCCGGCGGCAACGACGCCGCCGAGGCGCGCTGGCGCCAGGGCAAGGAGGAGGCTGCCATGAAACGTTTCTGGATTGCGGTCCCATTGGTTCTGGTCGCCCTCGCCCTGCAGGGCACGGCTGCCGGCCAGGTCACGGTGCTCGACCCGGCGTCCCTCACGAAGTACATGGATGCGCTGCCCATTCCCGGCGTGATGCCGGAGGCCGCACCGAACTATTACGAGGTCGGCGCCTACCAGATTCAGCAACAGCTCCACAGTCAACTTCCGCCGACGACCGTTTACGGCTACGGCGTCTCGGAGGCGACCGCGAGCTATCCCGGACCGACGTTCGTGGTTCGACGGGGTGTGCCCATCCAGGTCAAATGGACCAACCACCTGCCCACGACCCACCTGCTCGACTACGCGATCGACCCGACGCTTCCGCGGGCGATGACCACGACCGGCGTTCCGATCGTCACGCACGTTCACGGTGCGGAGGTCGAGCCCCAGAGTGACGGCGGGCCGTACACCTGGTTCACGGCGAATTTCGCGGAGACGGGACCCGACTTCACGAACGAGATCCACACGTACGTGAACACCCAGCTTCCGGCCACGATCTGGTACCACGACCACGCGTTTGGGTACACGCGCCACAACGTGTACGCGGGGCTGGCGGGCTACTACATCATCACCGATCCGGGCAACGAACCTGCCGGGCTCCCAGCCGCGCCCTACGATATGGGGCTCTGCATTCAGGACCGCATGTTCACGACGGACGGCCAGCTGTGGTACCCGAATGTCGGGGAAACCGAAGTTCATCCGAAATGGATTCCGGAGTTCTTCGGGGATGCGATCCTCGTCAATGGGAAGGTCTGGCCCTATCTGAACGTCGAGCCTCGGAAGTACCGCTTCCGCTTCCTCAACGGCGCCCAGGCGCGCTTCTTCAGCCTCGCGCTCGCGAATCGCGTGACATCGGCGCCAGGCCCCGCCTTCTATCAGATCGGGACCGACGGAGGCTATCTGGCCGAGCCGGTGCTGCTCAACGATCCGGGGAACCCACATTCTCCACGGCTGCTGATGGCCCCCGGCGAGCGGTGCGACGTGGTGATCGACTTCTCGGCTTACACGCCCGGCACCGATTTCCTGCTCAAGAACACGGCCAAGGCTCCCTATCCGAGCGGGGACAGCCCCGACCCGCAGACCACGGGTCAGGTGATGCTCTTCCGGGTCGTGCCGCTGACATCGCCGGATCAGAGCGCGATTCCTCCGCTCCTCGCCACCGTGAACCGACTGACGAATCCCTCGGTGACTCGCGTCATGACTCTGAACGAGAAGGCGAACGAGGACGGACCCACGGCGGTGCTCCTGAATGGGATGCCTTATGACGCGCCGGCGACGGAATATCCCATGCTGGGCACCACGGAGATGTGGGAAGTGGTCAACATGACCGCCGACACGCATCCGATCCACCTCCATCTGGTCCAGTTCCAGCTTTTGAATCGCCAGAAAGTGAACGCTCGTCGCTACGAGATGGCCTTCAGTGCGGCGAATCCAGTGCTGGGCGGGACCACGTACACGCCGGTGGATCCGGCTCCTTATCTCAAGGGCAAGCCGGTACCCGCGGACCCCAATGAGCGCGGCTGGAAGGACACGTTCCGGATGAATCCGGGCGAAGTGACAAGGATCCTGGTCCGCTTCTCGCCTCAGGATGACTCTCCGGCGTACGCGTTCGATGCCACTGCGGAGCCGGGGTACGTGTGGCACTGCCACATCCTGGAGCACGAGGAGAACGACATGATGCGGCCCTTCCATGTGGTCGCTCCGACGCCGGCTCTGATCGCGGCGAGGGCCGCTCGGGCAGCCGTGTCTTCACCCGCGGTGCAGCTCGACAGCCCGGCTCCGAATCCCGCCACCGCTCTCAACGACGTGAGGTTCACGCTGGCGACGGGTGGCAGCGTCCAGATCGACCTGTTCAGCGCGACCGGCCGGCGCGTGGCGACGGCATCGGGATGGTATGGACCGGGAGAGCATGTCGCTCCGTGGCGCCGGATGGGTGGGGAAGATCTGGGTAGCGGCGTCTACTTCGTCCGGGTGCGCGGGGACGGCATTGACCGCGCCCAGAAGGTCATCATCGCTCGGTAATACGGTTTCCAACCGCGGGCGAGGCGCGCGCAGCCAGCGCGCCTCGCCGTTTCCACGAGCCGTGGAGGCAAGCCATGAACCGAGCGCGCATGCATCGACACGCGTTGAGCCTGATGGTGCTCGTCTGGGCCTTCCACGCGACCTCCGCCCAGGCGCAATTCACGAGCATCACGAAGCCGCCTCTCGGAAACAACGCCTCAGGCTTCGGAGTCGCGTGGGGAGACTACGACGGGGACGGCGACCAGGACCTCTACGTGACCGACGACGGCCCGAGCCTCCTGATTCGAAACGACGGGGGAGGGAACTTCAAGGACGTCACGGCGCCACCCGTGGACAACGGGGCCAACGGCGGATCCGCCGCGTGGGGGGACTATGACAACGATGGTGATCCCGACCTCTACGTCGTGAACTACCTCGCCGCGAACAAGCTCTACCGGAACGACGGCGCCGGCGCCTTTACCGACGTGACGAGTGCGGTTCTGGCCGACACCGGACCGGGTCAGAGCGCCGCGTGGGCGGACTACGACCGCGACGGCGATCTGGACCTCTACCTGGTGAACTACGGGACGCCGAACAAGCTGTTCCGTAACGATGCGGGCACGTTCGTCGACGCCACCACCGGCCCGCTCGCCGACGCCGGCTGGGGACTGGCCGTCGCCTGGGCGGACTACGACAACGACGGGGATCCCGACCTCTACATCACGAACGACGGACCGAACCGGCTGCTGCGAAACGACGGAGGCGGCGTGTTCACGCGCGTCGTTGGACTGGCGATCGAGGACGGAGGAGCGGGACAGGGTGCGGCATGGGCCGATTACGACAATGACGGGGACCTGGATCTCTACGTCGCGAACTATGGGACACCGAACAAGCTGATCCGAAACGACGGCGGGGGAGCATTCAGCCAGATCACCGCCGGTTCCCTCGGCGACACCGGAAACACGACGGGCGTGGCGTGGGGTGACTACGACAACGATGGGGATCTCGATCTCTTCATCCGAAACTACGGCCAGCCGAGCAAGCTCTTGAGGAACGATGGGGGCGGCGTCTTCACGGCGATCACGGACCGACCGGTCGGGGATGTCGCGAACGGAACGGGGACGGCGTGGGCCGACTACGACAACGATGGAGATCTCGATCTCTACGTCGTCAACGACGGGCAGTCGAACGAACTCCTTCGAAACGACCTCGCGTCTCCGGCCCACTGGCTCGATCTCAATCTGGTCGGCGTCGTTTCCAATCGCTCGGCGATCGGCGCCCGGGTGCGCGTGAGCATGGGTGGCACGAATCGGATCCAGGAAGTCTCGGGCGGGTCGGGCTACATGTCCCAGAACGCGCTGGTTCTCCACTTCGGGCTCGGCGCGGCGGCGGTGGCCGATTCGGTCACGATCACGTGGCCGTCGGGAATCACCGAGTCGCGCTATCAGCTCGCCGTGGATCGGAAGTACACGTTCCGCGAGCTGGACGTCGTGGCCGTCGACGTGTCGCAAGAAATAGCACCCCGTTTTCAGCTCGCTTCGCCTCGACCGAACCCCTCGACGGACGACGCCAGCCTCCGCTTCGCGCTGCCCCGGGCGGCGAGCGTCCGGCTCCGCGCCTTCGATGTCAGCGGCCGCCTCGTCTGCACCCTGGTGGACCGTGTCCTGCCGGCGGGGTGGCATGCCGTCGTCTGGCGCCGCAGCGATTCCAAGTCAGCCCGCTTCGCCTCCGGCGTGTACATGCTCAGGCTCGAGGCCCTCGGTGAGGTGAGGACCCGGAAGCTTCTGCTCATTCGCTAGACCATGGTCTCGTCGACGGCTCCGCCACGAAGAGGGACGTGAACATGAACGAAGTCAGGAAACCGCGCGATCGCTGCGAGCTCGTCTGGAGCGAACGTCTCGATGGAGTCGCCGAAACGGCCGGCGGAACGATTGGTGTCGGGGAACATGGCGAATGGACCCCCGCTCAGATCCTGTCCACCGCGGTGCAAGCTTCGTTGATGATCGAGTTCATGCGACTCGCTCGGGCGATCGGGCTCGAGGTGAAGGGATATCGTTCCAGCGCCGTTGCGCGTGGCCAGCACCTGGACCGGATCGCGGTCTCTCCCTGCATCGCCCTCGCGAGGGAGTGTGATCGCCGTCGAGCGTTGAAAGCCCTCGGCGGGGCCCGCGAGCGGTCCGTGGTCTGTCAGATCTTGCGAGAACGGCTGGTCGTCGATCCCTGCTGTGTCGTTGCTCCCACGGGGCCGGTGTGAGCGGGGAGCTCGGGGACGAAGGCCGTGCGATCTTGCGTTCGTGTGGATACGCAGGGGGCTTTCCTTAGGCTTGCCGTAGCCATCGGGCGGGGGCATACTCCCGGTTTCCGGGCCATGGGCGGCGCGATGCGCCGCCAACTCGAACCCGAGGCCGCGGAGGTGTTCGTGAAGAGAGGTCGCTCCGCGTCGAAGAAGGGCGCCCGCAAGAGTGCGCCCAGGCGCGCACCGGCGCCCAGGCGGCGAGTCCCGGAGAAAGCGTCCGCGATCCGGCTCTTGATCGCTGACAACCAACCCATCGATCGAGCTGGTCTCGTCGCCATGCTGGGCGCGCAAAGCGACTTCGAGATCGTTGGAGAAGCGGAGAGCACCGATCGGGTGCTCGATTTCCTCAAGCGCGCTACTCCGTCGATCGTGCTCCTCGCGCTTCGGCTGCCGACCACGAACGGCCTTTCCGCTCTCGCCCATATTCGGAGCAAGGGCTCCAGAGTTCCCATTCTCGCCGTGGCGGAACGTGGAGAAGCGCAGTGCCTGGTTCTCAACCCGCCGGGCCGGAGCCGTTCGAGCCTTCCGATCCTTCCGACCGAGCACTGCATGACCGGCACCGATTGCCTCGAGCTGGCGGTGGCGCAGGGGGCGAACGGAACGATCCGACGCACGGCCGCTCCGGAGGATCTGTTTCGCGCGATCCGGACGGTGGCCTCGGGGATGGCCTGGTACGAGCCGCGAACGGCGCAGGCCATCATGAAGCACGCATTGGCCGGCGAGGCTCCTCGCGCCAAACTGTCCGAGCGTGAGATCGAGGTCGCGGATCTGATCGCGGGCGGCCACTCGAACAAGGAGATCGCCCAGGCCCTCGAGATCAGCGAGCCCACCGTGAAGAAGCACGTGGGGCACATCCTGGCGAAGCTCAAGCTCCTGGACAGGCTCCAGATCGGCCTCTACGTCGCCCGCAATCCACTCGTGCTGGGAACGCGCTAGCGTAAGGCGGGAGCGTTAAGGCGGGAATCGCAGAACGGACCCGAGGCCACGCGGCCCCGGGTCCTTTTTCGTGTCCGGTTCGTCTCGATCAGGGCAGCGGCTGCAGGCACTGCTCCGAAAGCCGGTACGAATCCGGTCCCGGTGACGCCACCTTGAGGCTCGACATCAAGAGTTCCGCGCCTCCGTTCTGAGGACCGATCCGCTTCACTCGCGCGGTCACGAGCTGGCTGCCCGTGGGATCGAGATTTCCCTGCTGCAGGTCGCTGATGTTCGCGGTGAACGGTGCCCCGACCGGCGTCGGCGGGTTGGTGGTGATGTCCACCGGGGTCACGGTGAGCTTGCCGGACACGCGCGCCTCGAAATCGTACCGTCCCGTGGCGTCGACCGTGGACGTGCGGTTGAACTCGACCGGTCCCGTCACGTACACCCAGTCGAAGGGTCCGTCCGAGCAGAGCGGCTTCGGGATCGCCTGATGGAAGTCGAGCGTGAACGCGTCCGTCGAGGTACCCGCCTGGATCGGCGCTTCGCCCGCGAGCTGGAACACCGCCGCGCGGCCGTCCGACGCGAGCGGCACCGAGCCCTGGATGGGAGGCGCAGGCCCTCCGATGAGGCCGATCAGCTCCGCGGGGAGCTGGTTGTAGATGAAGTCGGGAATGTCGCGGAACGACGGGGCCGCGTTGATCGGACCGGTCAGAGCCGGCGCCGCGCCTAGAAGGCCCGTCCGCGCGAGATCCACCGTGACGATCTGCTGCGCCACCTCCCAGCTCAACACCTGGTGACTCGTCGTGCCGGGGATGAGTGCTTCGAAGTGCGCTGCGCCGAGCGTGACCACGCCGCCGGAGCCGTCCGCGATTCCGGTCCGGAACAGACGCAGATGGGTGCGCACCGGGCCATACGACCCGAGCTGGAGCTGAATCACGCTCCCGGACCATCCCGGTCCGTCGGTATAGGCCGTCTGCACGTCCCCCTGACAATCGCTCCATCGGCTGTTGAACGGCGGCGCGTCGGGCAGGCCGTACGCCGTGCGATCCCCGTCGAGAGCGAGGAGCGCGGCGCGAATACGCACCGGATCCGCCTTGCCGAGGAAAATCAGGTTGATCGGATCGGACGGCACGCCGTTCAGCGACTCTCCCGTGTAGGGCCAGATCGTCGCCGCCTTGCCGCCGCCGATGTCGATGGGGACCAGGCCGGCCGGTGGCACCGAGCCGTCCTGATCGAGCGTCGCGGGAGCGTTGAGATCGATTCCGTTGTCCGTGAGCGACCCCGTGATCGTCTGCGCCTTCTCAGCGTCGCGCGAGCAGGCGGGAATCGAGACGAGAACGAGGAGTGCGAGCGCGAGGAGCCGCGCCTGCGGGAGCAGTCTGCGAATCGTGTCCATGAAATCCCCCCTGATTCGGTGCGAACGTCCGGTGCCGAGCGGCGCCGCGTCCAAATCGGAGAACGAGAGGGAAGGGGAAAAGCGCACGCGGGCGCCTAGGCGGGGTCGGGCTCCTGGAGCGCTTCGCGGAGTCCCGCATCGCGTGCCCGCTGTAGATACTCGTGGGCGAGATCCTTGCGGCCCACCGCATTGGCGGCCCGCGCCAGCTCCAGATGGGAGATCTCGGGCTGGCAGCACCAGAGCCACATGAAGTTGAAGCCCGCCTGGCTCCGTTCGAGATTCACGGCTTCGTCCAGAAGAGCGGCCCCGGATCCCGACTGGGCCAGCCCGGCCAGGGCCTGGACGACCAGATGCCCTCCACCGAGTGCCCTCGGACGTCCGCGGAAGAGGAGCACCGCCTGCTGGAACGCGGTGCGCGCCGCGTCGATGTCTCCCTGCCGCAAGGCGGTCCTCCCAAGGCTCACGAGGCAGACGCCGCGAAAGGTGTCGCGGTACATGTGGTCGGTCTGCTCGGACGACGCGAGCCCGTCGAGCGCGCTCCGTCTCGCGGCGTCGAGATCGCCGCGACGCCTCAAGCATTCGGCCGCGTGCCCTCCGGCTCCGGGCGTCGCGCCGGGCGAGCCGCTCCGCTCGCCTTCGATCGCCTTTCCGATGCACCACAGGGCTTCGTCCATCTGATCGATCTCGCCATAGGACCATCCGAGGCCGAGCCACGCGAACCAGTAGACGCGGCCGGCTCCGATCGCTTCGCGGAAGTAGCGGATTGCCTCCTCGTGCTCGCGCATCATCTCCTTCGCGCACCCTGCGAAGTAGAAGGCCTCGGGCAGTCCGGGCTCGAGCTCGAGGGCGCGCTGCAGCGCGACAATGGATGCGGGAGCGTCCTGCCGTCGCAAGGCCACGTAGCCCAGCCAGACGTGCGGGCTGCCCAGCTTCGGGTCTGCTTCGATGGCCCGGCGAGCGTAGCGCTCCGATTCCTCGAGGTTGGTGGGATCGCTCGTGAAGGGAAAACGGAGCGACCAGATCTCCGCGAGCCCGTTCAGGGCGAGCGCGTTCTTGGGGTCGATCCGGATCGCTTCCTCGAAGAGCTCCTGTGCCTCCTGAAACGTCCCCTTTTCGAGCTGGTTGGTGAGCCGGCGTCCGCGCGCCGTCAGCTCGAACGCGCGGACGTCGGGCGAACCGCCGGTCTCGGGAATGGGCGATGGCGCGACCAGGTTGAGCTGCGTGGTCACCGCCTGAGCCAGCCGGTCCTGGACCTCGAAGATCCCGTCGACGGTGCCGTCCACCTTCTCGGACGCGACCATCCGTCCCGTAGGCACCTCGGTCAGGCGGGCGACGACGCGGAGCGAGGGGCCCATGCGCTGGATGCCGCCCGAAAGCACCCAGCGGCAGGCGAGGCGATGTCCCAGATCGAGCGCGTCGACGACGGCGCCGCTCTGCGCGAGCGCCGATCGCGCCTGGAGCAGCTTCTCCCGCGAGACCACGTGAAGGCCCGGGACGCGCGCGAGGTCGGAGGCGAGGCTCTCCGCGATGCCGCTCGTCATCCAGTCGTCTTCGGGGCGCTTGGTCACGTTGTCCAGATCGAGAACCGCGAGCGTGTCGGGGAGCGCGCTCGCCGAGGAGTCGCCGCGAAGCCGACGCACGTCGGAGAGAAACGCGGAGGCCGAGGGGTAGCGATCTCCGGGCGAACGGGCGAGGGCGCGCGCCACCATCGTTTCGAGCTCCGGCGGGATGGTGGGCCCGCGGAGCGGCACGCGATCGCCCCCGAGGGTCGCGGCCATCCGCTCCGTCGCGGTGGCGCCGGGGGAGGCGGGGCGGCCCGCGATGCACTCGTGCAGCACGGCGCCGACGGCGTAGAGGTCGGCGCGCGCGTCGATCTCGAGTCCGCGGAGCTGCTCCGGGGCCATGTAACCCATCGTGCCGAGCACCTCGCCCTGGACCGTGAGGCGCGTCTGGGTCTTGTCGGACGCCGCCTCGACCACCGCGTACTTGGCGAGGCCGAAGTCGAGGAGCTTCGCCC
>Ga0105248_10000761_pt1 | contig 36140 bp, 31 predicted proteins | sample KBSS34metaG_FD_81524 | JGI IMG/M metagenome (GOLD analysis project Ga0105248, IMG submission 81524) | Switchgrass rhizosphere microbial communities from Kellogg Biological Station, Michigan, USA - KBS S3-4 metaG | ecosystem: Host-associated > Plants > Roots > Rhizosphere > Soil | place...
ATGATGATGAACAGCCGATCGCCGGGCTCTCCCTCGGCGAACACGGTGTGCCCGCGTGGGAAGTCGACGGGCTGCAATTGCTTCGTCAGCGCGGATACGGCGCTGGGTTCGACCCCCTGGAAGATTCCGGCCCTCGCCAGGATCTCGTCCACGTTGCCCCTCTTAAGCTGTTGGGTGATATGACATGCGTAAGCCGACCTCTTCCTGGTTAGCGAGATCAGTCTAGAGGTACGCCACGCCGACATTGTCGGCATTCTGCCTCCAGTGCGACTAGCCCACGCTACACACGATTGGCATGTCGAGTCGGCTGAAATTCAGGATTCGGTCGGTGATGCACGTACAGCCGATTCGGCAAACTCGCCGTGTCGCGGGCCGCAGTTCGGCGGTCAAGCGGCGAATCACGTTCGCCCAATCGCTGATGCAGGCCGTCCAAAGCGCGGCTCATGCCTTCTCGCGCCAGCGTGTTCACGTCATCGGCTTCGGCTTGGTCGAGAAAGTCGGCTACGTCGGAGGCCGACACGGTGTCTTCGTCGAGGCTCGATTCGAGCCGCTGCAGCCCGAATGTTGCCAACATCAGCAACGCCGGAATAAACGCAGCGAGCAACCAAGACACAAGGGTGAAGTAAACACGGCCAAGGTCTCAGTGGGATCACGAAATGTCACCGGTCCGCACAGGTCTGCTCCCAGAAGAGTCGGACCCCCTCAGTACGCTGTCATTCGTGACCGTGGGTGAGACTTCAGCCGAAAAGCCGGCAGCCGCCAAGCCGGCTCGTCGCGCCTCATCGCGGAAGTGGGACAACGAAACCCGCGTCGGCCTGGTCCGCCGCGCCCGCCGGATGAATCGCACACTGGCGCAGGCGTTTCCGCATGTTTACTGCGAGCTGGATTTCACCAATCCGCTTGAACTGACGGTGGCCACCATCCTGTCGGCCCAGAGCACCGACAAGCGGGTCAACCTCACCACCCCTGCGTTGTTCAAGCGCTACCGCACGGCGCTGGATTACGCGAAGGCCGACCGCACCGAACTCGAAGAGCTGATTCGACCCACTGGTTTTTACCGCAACAAGGCCAACTCGCTGATCCGTCTCGGCCAAGAACTGGTAGAGCGCTTCGACGGCAACGTGCCGAACACCATGGCCGAGCTGGTAACGCTGCCGGGAGTCGGCCGCAAGACCGCTAACGTCATTCTGGGTAACGCGTTCGACATACCCGGGATCACCGTCGACACCCATTTCGGCCGTCTGGTGCGCCGCTGGCGCTGGACGGCCGAAGAGGACCCGGTGAAGGTCGAGCACGCTGTCGGCGAGCTCATCGAGCGCAGCGAGTGGACGCTGCTGAGCCACCGGGTGATCTTCCACGGCCGCCGGGTGTGCCACGCGCGTAAACCCGCCTGCGGAGTGTGCGTCCTTGCCAAGGACTGCCCGTCGTTCGGCACCGGCCCGACCGACCCGCTGATCGCTGCGCCGCTGGTCAAGGGGCCGGAGACCGAGCACCTGCTGGCGTTGGCCGGCCTCTGATCAGCATTCTCGAGCATGAGCACGTCGACCCGGTGGACCGTCGCGGTGTTGGTCGTCGTGGTCGCGTTGGGCGTGGCGTTGTGGACGCAGCTCGGGGACACCGGTTCGCCGCCCGGGTCGATCGGGCCGAGCCAGGCCCGCGATCGCCGGGACGCCGATACCGCCGAAGCCCTCGCAGGACCACGGGCCCGTGCCGACCTCCCGCCGTGTCCTGACGCGGGGACGGAGCCTGGACCCGGGCAACTGCAGGGGATCACGCTCGAATGCGCCGGCGACGGCACGGTCGTGGACGTCGCTGAGGCCGTGGCGGGCCGACCGACGCTTCTCAACCTCTGGGCGTACTGGTGTGCGCCGTGCGCAGAGGAACTGCCCGCGATGGCCGAGTACCAACGCCGGGTCGGACGCGACGTCACCGTGCTGACCGTGCACCAGGACGAGAACGAGGTGGCGGCATTGCTGCGGCTGGCCGAACTGGGGGTGCGGCTACCGACACTGCAGGATGGTCGCAGGCTGGTCGCTGCGGCATTGCGCGTACCCAACGTGATGCCCGCGACCGTGGTGCTGCGCGCGGACGGTAGCGTTGCCGAAGTCCTGCCGAGGTCCTTCGCCAGCGCCGACGAGATCGCCGCGGCGGTGGACCCCAAGATTGGAGTGCCGGGGTGAGCTGGGGCAGCGCAGTGGGCGAGCTGAGCCCCGACGCCGCCCCGTCCTGGCTGAAGCCGCTGACCGACAACTGCAGGGATGTGAAGCGGGCTTATCGCAGGCGCGTGCCGCCCGAGGTGCTGGCGCTGGTGACCGCAGCGAACACCAAGGCGGCGGTCACCGGGGAAAAGCGCGACGCCGCGGTGCTGGTGCTGTTCTCCGGCCCTGCGGACTCTGCGTCCGGCGGCCTGCCCGACGACGCCGACCTGCTGGTCACCGTGCGGGCGTCCACGCTGCGGCACCACGCCGGCCAGGCCGCGTTCCCCGGCGGGGCGGCCGACCCTCGGGACGGCGGACCCGTGCACACCGCGCTGCGTGAGGCCAACGAGGAGACGGGCGTCGACACCAGCCGGCTGCAGCCGCTGTGCACGCTGGAGCGGATGTTCATCCCGCCGTCTGGGTTCCACGTCGTTCCGGTTTTGGCATATTCACAGGATCCGGGGCCGGTGGCCGTTATCGACGAATCGGAAACCGCGATCGTCGCGCGTGTCCCTGTCCGTGCGTTCATCAACCCGGAGAACCGGATCATGGTGTACCGCAAGGAAAATACGCGCCGCTTCGCCGGTCCGGCGTTCCTGCTCAACGAGATGCTGGTGTGGGGCTTCACCGGTCAGGTCATCTCGGCGATGCTCGATGTGGCGGGCTGGGCAAAGCCATGGAACACCGACGACGTTCGCGAACTCGAGGATGCAATGGCCCTCGTTGGGCACGAGGGCAGCTACGGTGAAGCTCAACAATGACATCGTCACAGTGGCTTGACCTTGCCGTCCTCGCTATCGCGTTCGTGGCTGCCGTCTCCGGGTGGCGGTCCGGCTTGCTCGGTTCCCTGCTGTCCTTCGTTGGGGTGGGTCTCGGCGCAGTCGCCGGCGTCCTGTTGGCGCCGCATGTCGTCACCCACATCGGCGGCGCCCGCACGAAGCTGTTCGTGACGCTGTTCCTGATCCTCGCGCTGGTAGTGATCGGTGAGATCGCAGGCGTGGTGCTGGGCCGCGCGGTGCGCGGTGCGCTGCGCAACCGCGCGCTGCGCACCTTCGACTCGATCATTGGCGTCGTACTGCAGATGGTGACGGTGCTCGTCGCGGCGTGGATGCTGTTCACGCCGCTGACGTCCTCGGACCAGCCGAACCTGGCCGCTGCCGTGCGCGGCTCGAAGGTGCTGGCCCAGGTCGACGAGGTGGCTCCCAGCTGGCTGAGGTCCGTCCCGACCCGGCTGTCGGCTCTGCTGGACACGTCCGGCCTGCCCAATATGCTCTCGGAGTACGGCCGTACCCCGATCGTCGCGGTCGACGCCCCGGATGCCGCGCTGGCCAACGACGCCGTAGTGGCCGCCACCCGGCCGAGCGTCGTCAAGATCCGCGGCGTCGCCCCGGGTTGTCAAAAGGTGTTGGAGGGCACTGGTTTCGTCGTCGCGCCGAACCGGGTGATGTCCAACGCGCACGTGGTTGCGGGCTCGGACAGCGTCACGATCGAGGTCGACGGCCAGACCTACGACGCAGGCGTTGTCTCCTATGACCCCGAAGCCGACATCTCGATCCTCGACGTGCCGAACCTGCCGTCACAACCCCTGTCGTTCGCCGAGGGCGCCGCGCCGACCGGCACCGACGCCATCGTGATGGGCTACCCGGGCGGCGGCGACTTCGCCGCCACGCCCGCGCGTATCCGCGAGATCATCGAGCTGAACGGCCCCGACATCTATCGCACCGGTACCGTGACCCGCGAGGTGTATACGATCAGAGGCACTGTGCGGCAAGGTAATTCAGGCGGCCCGATGATCGACCGGACCGGCAAAGTGCTGGGTGTGGTGTTCGGCGCCGCCGTGGACGATGCCGACACCGGCTTCGTGCTGACCGCGAACGAAGTCTCGAGCCAGCTCGCGAAGATTGGCAACACACAACGTGTTCCGACGGGCGCCTGCGTCGGCGGCTAATCGTAAACCTGCGCCAGGAACCGCATCAGCTGCTCGTTGACCACCTCGGGTGCTTCCTCGTGACCGAAATGTCCTGCGCCTGCGATGGATACGTAGCGGCCGTGTGGGGCATAGTGCTGTGTGCGGTACACCGGATCGGCGAGCACGTACTGGTCTGCGTCCCCGCGCAGGTGTAGCACCGGGACCGCCAGCGGCCGCTTCATCGCGCGCATGAATCGCCGCCCCTCACCGCGCAGCTGGCTGCGCACGGCCCAGCGCTGATACTCCAACGCCGAATGCGCGGCCGACGGAATCTGGATGGCGCGTCGCATTTGTTGAATGGTCTCGGAAAAGTCTTCTGAGGCAAGCCATTTGGCGCTGGCCCGGCTTCGCACCAGGTGCTCGAGCTCCTCGGCGTTGTTGCGGGTCAGCGACCGCTCCGGCCACATCGGTACCTGATAGCGCAGCATCCACGGCAGCAGCGCGCGGCCCTGGTCGCGCCGGGTCAGAGCGGAGGCCCGCAGCGCGACGGGATGCGGCGAGCTGACAACCGCGATCGCCCGCACCATCCGCGGGTGCAGGACGGAGGTCGCCCAGCACACCAGGCCCCCGTCGGCGTGCCCCACCAACGTCGCAGCCTTGTGGCCGAGCGCACGCACCAGCCCCGCCGTGTCACCGGCGAGTGTCCAGCCGTCATAGCCCCGGGGCGGTTTGTCGCTGCCGCCGTAGCCACGCAGGTCGACCGCGACCACCCTGGCGCCGGACAAGCCGCGCAACTGGTGTCGCCAGGACCACCAGAACGAGCCGAATCCGTGCAGCAGGATCACCAGCGGCCGATCCGTGACCGGTGTGGATGACGCGTCGGCCGACTCCGCCTCCACGACGTGAAAGCGAATCCCGTTGGCGTGCACCTCGAGATGGCGCCACGGACCGTCGATGCGCACCACCGACGGGTCGGGTGGGGCCATTACCAGCCCGACGGGTCGGTTTGTGCCCGAGGTCGTTCGCCGTTCGGCGACGTCAGCGCCTTGTCCTTGTCGTGTCCCGGCGTGAGCGCCTCGCGGGTTTCCTTCACCGACTCGATCGTCTGCTGTGGCCCGCGGATGCGGCGCACCTTCAGATAGCCGAACAGTGCCAGCGCAGCGGTGGTCAGCACCATGATGCCGAAGACGATCAGGAAGGCCACCCACCGCCACAGCCAGGTGTCGAGCAATTCGGCGAGGAAGAAGAAGAAAAAGAACGTGGAGTAGAACAGCACCACCAGCGCGAGGATGAAGTAGACGCTGCCGGTGAGGCCCTTCTTGAGGTCGCGGGTTATTTCGGCTTTCGCCAGTTCGACCTCGGCCCGCACCAGCGTCGACACCTGCGTCGTCGCGTCTTTGACGAGGTCACCGATCGACGGATTCTCCTTGGGGGCATGGGGGTCGACCAGCGGTATCGAGGTCACGGTCGTCGGCACGCCATCCCTGCGATCACTCACGGAACACTTCCTCCCCACATCCGGTGTCTAGTCGCGTTCATGTTGCCACGTGGCGTCCACGGAAACGATCCCGGCCGACGTTAGACTGGCCCGGTTGGATGGTCGGGCGGCATGTCGATGGGGGTTGGAACTTGAGGACCAGCGTCCGCTGCCTGACGTTTTGCGTAGTCATCGTGGCGCTGTGCGCGGTGTTCTCGCCGTCCGCCTACGCTGACGGACTCATCCCGCTGGGCGGCGGCTCCGGCATCGTGGTCGAGGCCGACACGTTCTGCACACTCACCGCGATCGGCAACGACAACCGCGGCAACCTCATCGGCTTCACCTCGGCGCACTGCGGCGGGCCTGGCGAACGGGTGGCCGCCGAGGGCGCCGAGTCCGCGGGGGTGCTCGGCACGATGGTCGCGGGCAACGACGCGCTCGACTATGCGGTGATACAGTTCGACCCGCAGAAGGTGCAGCCGGTCAACAACGTCAAGGGATTTGAGATCGACGGCCTGGGGCCCGATCCGAAGCTCGGAGACATCGCCTGCAAACTCGGTCGGACGACAGGCTATTCGTGCGGCGTCACATGGGGACCGGGCGAGCAGCCAGGCACGATCATCAACCAGGTCTGTGGGCAGCCGGGCGACTCGGGGGCGCCGGTGACCGTCAACAACCTGCTCGTCGGGATGATTCACGGTGCCTTTTCTGAGGATCTGCCGACGTGCGTCGTCAAGTACATCCCGCTGCACACGCCGGCCGTGACCATGTCCTTCAGCACCCAGCTGGCCGACATCACCGCCAAGAACCGACCGGGCTCGGGCTTCGTCCCGGTTGGTGCGCCCTCGGCCTGATTTCTCTCTACTTGCTGGCTCGAATCGCCTCAAACACGCTGGGGTCCACCAACGTTGAGGTGTCGCCGAGATCGCGTCCTTCTGCGACATCACGCAGCAGTCGGCGCATGATCTTGCCGCTGCGCGTCTTGGGCAGCTCCGGCACGACGTGAATCTCGCGGGGACGGGCGATCTTTCCGATCTCCTTGGCGACCTGCTCGCGCAGCTCGTCGACCATGTCGTCCGTACCGCCGTGGGCGCTGGCCTTGAGGATTACGAACGCGCAGATGGCCTGCCCGGTGGTGTCGTCGGTGGCGCCGACAACCGCGGCCTCGGCTACCCCGGAGTGGCCGACGAGGGCGGACTCCACCTCGGCGGTCGAGATGCGGTGGCCCGACACGTTCATCACGTCGTCGATGCGACCCAGCACCCAGATGTTTCCGTCGGAGTCGACGCGCGCCCCGTCACCGGCGAAATACCAACCCTTTTCGGCGTAGCGCGACCAGTAGGTCTCCTTGAACCGTTCCGGATCACCCCAGATGCCGCGCAGCATCGACGGCCACGGCTGATCCAGCACGAGGTAGCCGGTCACGTGCTCGGCCTCATCGGCGCCAGGCACCAGTTCGTTGCCCTCTTCGTCGACGATCTTCGCAGAGATGCCTGGCAGCGGCTTCATCGCCGACCCCGGCTTGGCGGCCGTCACGCCCGGCAGCGGGGAGATCATGATCGCTCCCGTCTCGGTCTGCCACCAGGTGTCGACGATCGGGGTTCTGTTGCCGCCGAAGGCTTCCCGGTACCAGCGCCATGCCTCTGGATTGATCGGCTCACCGACCGTGCCCAGCAGCCGCAGGCTGGACAGATCGTGTTCGGCCGGAATCTGACGGCCCCACTTCATGAACGTGCGGATCAGTGTCGGGGCGGTGTAATAGATGGTGACGGCGTACTTTTCGATGACCTCGAAATGTCGGTGCTCATTCGGCGAATTCGGAGTGCCCTCGTAGACGACCTGCGTCGCGCCGTTCGACAGGGGCCCGTACACGATGTACGTGTGGCCGGTGACCCAGCCGATATCGGCTGTGCACCAGAACACGTCGGTCTCCGGCTTGATGTCGAACACATTGAAGTGGGTATAGGAGGCCTGCGTCAGATACCCGCCGGAGGTGTGCATGATGCCTTTGGGCTTACCGGTCGTACCCGAGGTGTAGAGCAGGAACAACGGATGCTCGGAGTCGAAGGCTTCTGGCGTGTGTTCGGTCGATGCCGCATCGACCGTCTCATGCCACCACAGATCGCGGCCCTCAGTCCACGGTGTGTCAATTCCGGTGCGGCGCACCACCAGAACGTGTTCGACGGACTTTTGCCCGTCAACCGCCTCGTCAACGGACTCCTTCAGCGAAACCGCCTGACCGCGCCGGTATTGCCCGTCGGTGGTGATGACGAGCTTGGCCTCGGCGTCCTCGACACGAGCGGCCAGCGCCGTCGCCGAGAAACCGGCGAAGACCACGCTGTGCAGCACACCCAGACGTGCGCACGCCAGCATCGACACGATCGCTTCGGGCACCATCGGCATGTAGATCGCCACCCGATCGCCCGCCACCAGCCCAAGCCCGGTCAACGCATTGGCGGCCTTGCTCACCTCGGCAAGCAGATCCGCATACGTCAGCTCACGGCTGTCGCCGGGCTCGCCTTCCCACTTGATCGCCACCCGATCACCGTTGCCGGCCTCAACGTGGCGATCGACGCAGTTGTAGGCGACGTTCAGCTTGCCGCCGACGAACCACCTGGCGACCGGGGCATCCGACCAATCGAGCACCTCGTCGAACGGCGTGTCCCAGGACAACCGGTTGGCCTGCTCCGCCCAGAACGCCGACCGATCGGCCTCGGCCTCGCGGTAAAGCGCCTCACCGGCATTGGCCTGCGCGGCGAACTCCGGCGATGGCGGGTAGACGGACTGAACTTCGGTGTGCGCGTCGGACATGACTGTGAGCGTAGTCACCGAACGTTGCATTGACGTTGGCATGTCACACTCACACTCTGCGGGCGGCACGTGCGGCGCGACGAACGTCGTGGCCGACGGGTCCAGCGGTTGCGGACAATGTCCACATGGGCGTCATCTCAAAGGTGGCCGGGGCGTTCCGCATGAGTGACGAGGCCTGGAAACGGCATGCCAACCCCTGGAGCGTCTGGACGCGGTTCGCCGCGATCCCCCTGATGATCCTGGCGATTTGGAGCCGGCTCTGGCTGGGCTGGTGGTGCCTGGTGCCGGTCGCCGCGGTGGTCGTCTGGCTGTGGCTGAATCCGCATGTCTTCGCGCCTGTCGAGACGCCGACGAGCTGGGCGGCCAAGGGTATCTACGGAGAGAAGCTGTGGCTCAAGGAGCGTGATCGGGTACCACCCGACCATCTGAAGGTGCTACGCCTGCTTATCCCGATCGGCGCCGCCGGTTTCGTGCTCCTCGTCTATGGCCTGGTGACGCTCGAGGTGTGGCCGACCGTATTCGGAGCCACCCTGATCGTGCTCGGCCAACTGTGGCGGATCGACAGGCTGGTCGTGCTCTACGAGAACACGCGCTAGCGTGTGCTGCCGTGACGAACGCGGCTGATCCACTGGCTCCGCTGGCCGAGCTGCCGGGCGTGGCCGCCGCAGGCGAGGAGGCCCGCGAGGCGCTGGGCCGTGCCCATCGCCACCGCACGAATCTGCGGGGATGGCCGACGACGGCGGCCGAGGCCTCGCTGCGGGCCGCACGCGCGTCGTCGGTGCTCGACGGTGGTTCATTGCAGCTGTCCGAGGACGGCGACCCAGACCCGGTGCTGGCGGGAGCGCTGCGGGTGGCGGAGGCATTGGAGGGTGGCGCAACGTCGTTGGTCGGCGTATGGCAGCGCGCCCCACTTCAGGCGATCGCACGATTGCACGCACTGGCGGCGGCCGATCTGGCCGACGACGACTCGCTCGGCCGTCCACGTGGCGACGCGGAGGTCGGCAGGCGGCTCGCACTGCTCGCTGACATCGTCACCGGCGGCACGAAGGTGCCCGGGCCGGTGCTGGCCGCGGTCGCGCATGCCGAGCTGCTGACGCTCGAGCCGTTCGGCACCGCCGACGGTGTCGTGGGCCGTGCGGTGTCGCGGCTGGTGACGATCGCCAGCGGTCTGGACCCGCATGGCCTCGGCGTGCCGGAGATGTATTGGATGCGCCACTCGGGCGACTATCGGGCCGCGGCGCGGGGATTCTCGTCGGGTACACCGGACGGTCTTGCAGCGTGGCTTGTGTTGAGCGCGCGCGCTTTACACGCCGGCGCCCGGGAGGCGCTGACCATCGCGCAGGCTCAGTCTTGAAATCGTCTCAGCAACGCGAAGCGGGCGACGTTCCGAATTGATTCGGCTCGCCGCCCGCTAGCACGGACTCCGGTTACCATGCGTGCTTTCTGGGTTACGTGGGATGGCCTCGGCGTCCTTACGATGCGCTTCGTCTGCAACCCCACCCAAAGGGTCGTCGTGGTCGTCCGCTTTTCGCAGTTACGCAGGCCCGCAACACTTTTACCTATTCCGCGGCATGTGCTCCGCGTGGGTGCCGGGATCCGTGCTGGGTAGCCTGGCTTGGGAGGTCGAACCTTCTCTTCCGGTTCGGCCTTGGCCGCCCCAGGTTTCCGTGGTTCCTTTGTACTACGTGACTACGGTCACATCAAGGCCCAATTGCGGGCGTCGCACGATCGTTATTCAGCGGTGCTAGCTACTACGCGAAGTAGCGCTCAGAAAGCGAAACGGCGAAGCAGCGAGTACGTCAACGCACCGGCGGCAAGGGCGCTCACTCCGACGGCCGCGGTGGTCGCGACGGCCGCGCCGGACGGGGCAGGGATGCGGTCGCGCAGCGACACCGGCTTCGAGAAGGTGAGCACCGGCCAGTCGCGCGCCGATGCTTCTTTGCGCAGTGCGCGATCCGGGTTCACCACCGTGGGATGGCCGACGGCCTCGAGCATCGGCAGGTCGGTGATGGAGTCGGAGTAGGCGTAGCAATGCTCTAGCGCGTAACCCTCGCGGGCGGCGAGCTGACGGATCGCCTCGACCTTCCCCTCGCCGTAGCAGTAGAAGGCGATCTCGCCGGTGTAGCGGCCGTCCTCGACGACCATCCTGGTGGCCATTGCATGGGTGGCACCCAATGCGCGGGCGATCGGCGCGACGATCTCCTCGCCGGAGGCGGAGACCACGACCACGTCACGCCCGCAGATCTTGTGGCCGGCGATCAAGTCGGCGGCCTCCGCGAACACCAGTGGGTTGACGATGTCGTGCAGTGTCTCGCCGACGATCGACTTCACCTGTTCGACGTCCCACCCGGTGCACATCTTCGTGATGTACGACCGCATTCGGTCCATTTGGTCATGATCAGCGCCCGACATCAGGAATAAGAACTGTGCGTAGGTCGACTTGAGAACTGCGCGTCGGTTGATTAGCCCCTGATCGAAGAAAGGTTTGCTGAAAGCCAATGTGCTCGATTTTGCAATGACCGTCTTATCAAGATCGAAGAAGGCGGCGGTCCGAACAGGTTTGCCAGGCGGCATCGGTGTTTGCTTCGGGTTCGACACGCTAGCCGCCGGCTCGGATGCGGTCACAGCGCCAGCATAGGGGTCGGTGCGTGACAAGTGGCGAAAGAGTGTACAAATTGGCAGTTCACGACAGGTGCCGGTGACTGCAATCTTTCCTGCTATCGGGTGCTTTCTCTGGCAAGCAGCACTTGCGCCCATCCGCAGTGCCGTGTGTATAGTGAGCATTACTCGGCTTATGCCGGGTGTGCATCAGCCCGACCCCCCGGGGCTGATACACGACGACCTCCGCCTCCTCCCCCCCTGGCGGGGGTCGTCCCTTTTTGGGGGTTTCTTTCGCGCCAGGGATAGGTTCTTCGTTCCTCCGTGGTTGCGGAACGTGATTTTCAATAAGACATACCAAAGAGTTTGTTTGGTTGTCCCCAGACGCGCATTCATCCACAGATGTCATTGCCGCGATGGCGGGGTGTCGGTAGGCGGCCGCAGGCTGACGTCATGACCGCAGCCAACGGGATCCTGTCGCTCGTCGATGACCATGCGCTTCGAAACGACGTCGACCGTGTCGCCGCGGCTGTCGGATTGCCCGTCGTGCACGCGACCGACCCGTCTGGTCGCAATGCGTGGACTGGCGCCGTGGCCGTATTGCTCGATGCGGCGGCCGCTCGTCGCTGCGCCGACCGTGCGCTGCCGCGGCGTGGCCGCGTCGTGCTTGTCGTTCGCGCCGAAGCTGAGGCTGCTGATTTTCAGGCCGCCATCGCGGTGGGTGCGCAGCGGGTCATCGCGCTGCCCGAGCATGACGGCGAGTTGATGGCCGAGATGTCCAACGCCGCCGACGCGTGCCGCGACGAGGACCGGCGCGGCGCGGTCGTCGGTGTGATCGCCGGCCGCGGTGGGGCAGGCGCTTCGGTCTTCGCGACCGCGTTGGCACACACGGCCGACGATGCTCTCCTGGTCGACGCGGACCCGTGGGGTGGTGGCATCGATCTCGTTCTCGGCTGCGAAGGCCAGACGGGTCTGCGGTGGCCGGACCTCACGTTGCAAGGCGGCCGGCTGAGCTATTCCGCGTTGCGGGACGCATTGCCGCAACGACACGGGGTCCGCGTGTTGTCTGGTAGTCGCACCGGCAGCGACATCGACGCCGCTCCGCTGGACGCCATCCTCGACGCCGGCAGCCGCGGCGGCGCCACCGTGATTTGTGATCTTCCCCGGCGATCCACAGGCGCGGTCGAGCTCGTGCTCGACGTGGCAGACCTCGTCGTCGTGATCGCTCCCGCCGACGTCCGCTCGTGCGCGGCCGCCGCGGCGATCACTCCATGGGTGTCGTCGGCCAATCCCAACGCCGGCGTTGTCGTGCGGGGCCCGTCTCCGGGTGGCCTGAGATCAGCCGAGGTCGCACAGATCGTGGGACTGCCGCTTCTGGCCGCGATGCGCGCCCAGCCGGGTGTCGCGGATGCGCTCGAGCGCGGCGGGTTGCGACTGCGTGGGCGATCGCCGCTGGCAGTCGCGGCGCGACGTGTGCTCGCGGTGCTGCGCCAGCATCACGCGGCGGCCGCATGAGCGCGTCGCTGATCGACCGCGTACGTGAACGTCTCGCTGCCGAATCGGGGCCGCTGCGGCCCAACGTGGTCGCCGACGCGATCCGCGCCGAGTCCGGTGGCGTGCTCGGCGACAGCGAGGTGCTGAGCAGTTTGCGGGTGCTCCAGACAGAGCTGACGGGAGCGGGCATTCTGGAGCCGCTGCTATGCGTCGACGGCACCACTGACGTGCTCGTCACCGCGCCTGACGCGGTCTGGATCGACGACGGAAACGGTTTGCGCCGCAGTTCAATTCGATTCGCCGACGAAGCGGCTGTCCGGCGGCTGGCGCAGCGCCTGGCGCTGTCGGCCGGGCGCCGCCTCGACGAGGCGCAACCATGGGTTGACGGCCAGTTGACGGGTCTCGGCACCGGTCAGTTCAGCGTCCGGTTACATGCGGTCCTGCCGCCGATCGCCGTGGGCGGCACCTGTCTGTCGCTGCGCGTGCTGCGACCGGCCACCCAGGACCTTGCGGCGCTTACGCGCTCAGGGGCGATCGCACCTGAAGCGGCAGCGCTACTCGAAGGCATCATCGCGGCGCGGTTGGCCCTCCTCATTTCCGGAGGAACGGGTGCGGGCAAGACCACGTTGCTGGCCGCGGTGTTGGGCGCGGTTGCCGCGGGCGAGCGCATCGTCTGCGTGGAGGACGCGGCGGAACTCGCACCAGCGCATCCGCATCTTGTCAAGCTCGTTGCGCGCTGCGCCAACGTCGAAGGCGTCGGCGAGGTGACTGTTCGCGATCTGGTGAGACAGGCGCTGCGGATGCGGCCGGACCGGATCGTGGTCGGCGAGGTGCGCGGAGCCGAGGTGGTGGATCTGCTCGCCGCCCTCAACACCGGCCACGACGGGGGCGCAGGGACGGTGCACGCCAACAGCGCCGCGGAGGTGCCAGCTCGCCTCGAGGCGCTTGCGGCTCTCGGCGGACTCGACCGCGCCACGTCGCACAGCCAACTGGCAGCTGCGGTACAGGTGGTGCTGCACGTGAGCCGAGACCGAACCGGCGCGCGTCGGCTGACCGAGATCGGTGTACTCGAGCGTGGCGATGACGGCCGTGTCCGGGTGGTCAACGCGTGGCACGCGGACACCGGATCCAGCTGCGGTAGAGAACGTTTGACGACTTTGCTACGCAGCCGGGGACTGAAGTGAGTGCCGCGCTGCTGGCGCTGGTAGTAGCGCTGCTGTTGTTCCCAGTGGGATCACGCAACCGGCTCGAAGCACTCGGCGTTCTGGCGCAGCCGCGACGACGGTTGCCGTTGCTGCCGTGCGCGTGCGTCGTCGCTGTGGCATTGATAATCGCGCTGCCGGTCAGTGTTGTCGCGGCGTCCTCGATCGTCGGTGTCACGCTGTGGGCGCGCAGGAGGCGGGATCTCCGGGCCCGACGTCGCGCCACTGAATCCGCAGCGCTGCAGGCCGCGTTGGATGTTCTGGTCGCCGAATTGCGCGTGGGCGCGCATCCGGTCGCGGCGTTCAGCGCCGCTGCCACTGAGATCGACGGCCCAGTGGCGGAATCCTTGCGGGCGGTGGCTGCGCGTGCGCGCCTGGGCGCCGACGTCGCCGCGGGCCTGCACAGCGTGACCCGGAGCTCGTCGATGTCTCCGCACTGGCGGCGGCTGGCCGTGTGTTGGCAACTCGCGCAGGATCACGGGCTTTCGATCGCAACGCTGATGCAGACGGCACAGCGTGACATCGTTGCGCGCGAACGCTTCTCGGCCAAGGTCGATGCCGGGATGACCGGCGCGCGCACCACTGCCGTGGTGTTGGCAGGGTTGCCGCTGCTCGGTATCGGTCTAGGTGAGTTGATCGGCGCCGAACCCGTGAGCTTCCTGTTGTCGACCGGGGCCGGCGGCTGGTTGCTTGTAATCGGCGTCACGCTCGCCTGTGTCGGCCTGCTGTGGTCGGATCGCATCACCGGCCGGGTGTTGACATGAGCTGGGCGGCTTTGCTTTTGGCTGCGGCCATGTTGATCGGGGCGGATGCACGGCCGCGGGTACGGGCTGGGTTGACGACCGTCGAGCCGCGGCGGGCGTCGCCACCGGGCGCGAATGATCCGTTGGCCGCGGCGTCCAGCCTCGACGTGCTTGCGGCGTGCCTGCGTTCTGGGATGGCGGTGGCGACGGCGGCGTCGGCGACCGCGCCGTCTGCGCCGACCGCCCTGGCGCGGGCGCTCAACCGTGCCGCCGATCTGTTGGCGTTGGGTGCCGAACCTGCGACGGCGTGGACGAATCTCACGGGATCGGCGGACGACCATGTCGACGCGTTGTTGCGGATGGCGCGGCGGTCGGCGTCGTCGGGAGCGGCGCTGGCGCAGGGAGTTGCGGAGTTGGCCGACCAGTCACGCCACGAGGCCGCCACTGCGGCGAGCGCAGCCGCTGAGCGGGCCTCGGTGTTGATCGCAGGGCCGCTCGGCCTCTGCTATCTGCCGGCCTTCGTGTGTTTGGGCATCGTCCCCGTGGTCGCCGGTTTGGCCGGTGACGTACTGGGGTCGGGAATTCTATGACGGATGACGACAGATGAGGGGGAACCATGATGGTAGGGAACAAAATTCGGGTGTTGTGGGCTCGGCTGACGTTGTTGGCCGTCGACGACGACGGCATGTCGACCGTCGAGTACGCGATCGGCACCATCGCCGCAGCGGCGTTCGGCGCCATCTTGTACACGGTGATCACCGGCGATTCCATCGTCAGCGCACTGACGAACATCATCAACCGGGCGTTGAACACAAGCGTCTAGCCGATGACACCGGCTGCGGTTGGAATGCCGGCTCAGCCGGCGGTGGTTGGATTGCCGGCTCAGCCGGCGGTGTCACTGTCGAGGCGGCGTTTGCGATCGCCGCGCTGGTCGTCGTGCTCGTCCTGTGCGTGTCGGGGCTCACCGCGGTGTCGATGCAGGTGCGGTGCGTCGATGCAGCGCGTGAGGCCGCCCGGCTTGCGGCGCGTGGTGACGGCGGTTCGGCTTCGACCGCAGCACAAGGTATTGCGCCCGACGGCGCAGCCGTGCGACTGCGGCGGGACGGGGAGTTGGTTGTCGCCACGGTCAGTGCAAGGTCGGCGCTGTTGCCGGGTATCACCATCGCAGCGGAGGCAATCGCCGCAGCCGAACCGGGCTGACGGCGGCTCCGCCAGCCTGGTGGCGGTCGCGATGATGGCGGTGTTGTTGGCCCTCACCGCCTGCGGCGGGTACGTCGGGTCCGCGGTGATCGCCCGTCACCGAGCACAGGCGGCGGCCGACCTCGCCGCGCTCGCGGCTGCGGTGCACCTCGCCGAGGGCGTCGACGCCGCGTGCACGCAGGCGTTCGCCTTGGCGCGTGCGATGCGCGCGGTCGTAACCCAGTGCGTAGTCGAGGATCTCGATGTGGTCGTCAGAGTGGACGCACCGGTGGCATTCGGGCGACTGGCTGTCGGTCCGGCGCGCGCCAGTGCCCGCGCCGGACCGGTTGATCCGCCTAGCTAGGACTTGGCGGCTTTCGTCTTGCGCGACCGGCCTTTTCGCTTGTCAGGCTTGGGCGCCTTGGCGACTCCTTCGATGCCGGCGGCGACGATCTCGTCGTCCGTCGGCAGACGCAGGGCGAGCAAACCTGCGTACGTGTCCTTTCCCAGCTCGACGCGATTGATGGTCATGTGGACCGGCACCCATCCGCCTCCGATGGCGGGCAACCGCAGTACGCCGGAAGTAGCGCCTGAGCCGAACTCGATTGTCATTCTTGCCATGTGCGGCGCGTCTTCTGGGTGGACGATCGGATCGCCGGACTCACGGGCTCGCCAGTCGAAGAAGGGTGCGGGTTCGTCAAGCCACTTCAACAACTTCCAGTGCTGTAGGTCAACCAAGACCCGGTGCACACCAGATTGGGCCAAACCGTTGAGGATTCGCTGTGCGAGATTATCGTGGGATTCGGTCACGTCTTCCCGTTCGCTGCGCCAGTTCATCGCTCGGCAGATCAGTCGCTCAGTGCCGTCGTCCTCGTCTTCTTCCAGCACACGGGAGACGAAGCTGATGGTGATCGGCTCACCCTTGAAATCCGTTACGTCCCAAGTGCTGCAGAACTTCGTGCCCGGCTCGGGTTTGATCGCCATGGACAGCACTTTGGCTTCGCTCGGATTGAGGTCGCGGCGCGGCAGATCGTCTGCGAACGCCCTGCCGTGGGTGGGCTGCTTGTCGGGGTCCCATCCGCTGTTCCGCAGCGACTCAGGGGTGTCGGTTGCGACGCCGTTCGTCAGGTCCCAGATCAGCGGTCCGGGTATCGGCCGCTCGGGCGGTTCGAGGTCGGGCGGGCCGATCCAGACATGCACGCCGTGGATGCGCCCATCGGACATCTTGACGACTTCGGTACGGATTACGCGGTCGTTCTTCGGCGTGATGCTGCTGAGGCCGACACCGGCGCGCACGGTCTCGCCGATGGCCGTCTGGATTGCCATCAGGTTGGGATTTCGGCGCAAGAACGCGCTGATTGGGACCAGGTTCTTGGTGCGAAGACCTTGTGCGACCACGGCGGGCTCGCTGCCCAGTGTTTCCACGAGCAGCCAGTCGTGGGTCATGGCGGCAGTTTACCGTCGAGCCGGTAGCCGCCTTCCAAACGCGGTGGTCTACGGAATCCGTCGTAGATCTGCGCTGCCAGCGGGCCTCAGCCAGCGGTCACTAAGGCACCCCTGAGTTGCGGCGCCCCCTCCCACGAGGTATTTTGCCCTTGCGCCCGACTTCCGGGATTGAGAACGGATCGCGTTGTCCGACCGTTTGCCGCACCTGTCTGCGTGCTCGGCGTGCTTGATCACTGCACCGTCTGGACCGCGGATCCACGGGGGCGACCGTCGAGGGGTCGGTCGCCCCCGTGGGCGGATTACGACGCGCGCCCCTCCAGTGCCGCCAGCACCAGGCGTAGCACACGCACCGCGCCCTCCTTGTCGAGCGGATCATTGCCGTTGCCGCACTTCGGCGACTGAACGCACGACGGGCAGCCGAGCGGGCATTCGCAGGCCTCGATCGCCGCCGCCGTCGCGCCCCACCACATGTCAAGCCTCCGGAAGCCGCGGTCGGCGAAGCCGGCCCCGCCTGGGTACCCGTCATACACGAAAATCGTCGGCAAGCCCTGTACCGGACCAACGGCTGTGGACACGCCACCAATGTCGCCACGATCGCAGCTAGCGACCAGTGGCAACAGGCCGATCGCCGCATGTTCCGCGGCATGTAGCGATCCCGGCACGCGTAGGAAATCTATTCCATACTGTTGCAATGCCTCAGGCGTTATCGTGCACATCACCGCGGTGGTGTCCAGTGTCCGGGTCGGCATGTCGAGTTCCACGAAGTCGATCACCTCGCCGTCCAGGCGGCGCCGCAGATAGCCGGTCACGGTATTGGTCACGGAGACTGGAACGAGGCCGACCGTCACCGGGCCGTGAGTCGTTCGCTCACCGTGGCCGGTGACCACGATGTCGGTGAGTTCGCGCGCGAACGTCGTGTAGCCGGGATCCTCCGCGTGCACGAACGCGACGCCGTCCTCGAAATCCAGCGAGTCGACGACGTAACTCTCGCCCTGATGCAAATACACCGCGCCGGGATGAACCGACGCCGGCGCCTGGCCCACGCCTGCGCTGCCGAGCATTCGCCCGGTATCGGCCTCCAGGATCGCGATCTGGCCCCCGGACGAGCCGCGGATGTCCACCGCCGGATGCGGATCGACGCCAGGGGTAGGGAAGTAGCCGCTGGGCCGGCGTCGCAGCAGCCCGTCGTCGACGAGTGTTTCCGCCACTGCCTCGGCGTTCCACATCCTCACTTCGGCGTCGGTCAACGGAAGTTCGGTCGCCGCGCAAAGTAGTTGGGGACCAAGCACATACGGGTTGTCCGGATCGATCACCACACGTTCGATCGGCTTGTCCAGCAACGCGGCCGGGTGGTGCACGAGGTAGGTGTCCAGCGGGTCGTCACGGGCGATGAGCACGATCAGCGCGCTTTGCCCACGACGGCCCGAGCGGCCCGCCTGCTGCCAGAACGACGTGACGGTGCCCGGAAAGCCTGCCAGCACCACGGCATCCAGGCCCGCGATGTCGACGCCCAACTCCAGGGCGTTGGTGGTTGCCATGCCGCGCAACTCGCCATCCGCCAATGCGCGTTCCAATGCCCGGCGGTCCTCCGCCAGATAGCCCGCCCGGTAGGACGCCACCCGCTCGCCGAGTTCGGGAGAGATGTCCTCCAGTCGTGCCCGTGCACCCAGCGCTGTCAACTCCGCGCCGCGTCGTGACCGCACGAACGTCAGCGTCCGTGCGCCCACGGCGATGAGGTCGGCCATCACACGCGCGGCCTCGGCGCCCGCCGAACGTCGTACCGGAGCACCGTTTTCGCCGACGATGTCGTCGCGCAGTGCGGGCTCCCACAACGCGACCGTGCGTGCACCGTGCGGGGAGCCATCGTCGGTGACCTCTGCGACGGTCTGTCCGATGAGCTCTGACGCGGTGGCCGCCGGCTGCGCGGTGGTTGCGCTGGCGAAGATCACCGTCGGCGAAGAAGAGTAGCGGGTGCACAGCCGGAGCAAGCGTCGCAGCACCATTGCCACGTTCGAGCCGAAAATCCCTCGGTAGTAATGGCATTCGTCGACGACGATGAATTGCAGATTGCGCAGGAACACCGCCCAGCGGGCGTGATTGCGCAGCAGCGACAGGTGAATCATGTCGGGATTGGAGAAGATCCATCGCGAACGCTCACGCGCGAAGCGCCGCACCTCGCCGGGACTGTCGCCGTCGTACGAACTCGGTGCGACGGCAGCCAGCGCCGGTATGGCCTCGGTAAGCGCGATCGCAGACCGCAGTTGGTCGTGGCCGAGCGCCTTGGTCGGCGACAGATACAGGGCGCGCGCCCGCGGATTCGCTTTCAGGGTCGTCAATATCGGCAATTGGTAGGCCAACGACTTGCCCGACGCGGTACCAGTGCTGAGCACGACGTGACGGCCGTCGCGCGCGAGATTGGCGGCCGCGAGTTGATGCGACCAGGGGGCCGCGATACCGTGATCAACAAACGCCCGCACTACATCTGGGTCGGCCCACTGCGGCCAGGCCTGTGGCCTGCCGTGCCGCGGTGGCAGGTCTGCGACGTGGCGCAGCGGCTGCTCGTCGGGATCGGTGCTGTCGATCGCACAGGCGAGCAGTGCGCGGCCGAAATCCGACCCCGGATTTGACACTTCCTGCCTCCTGAAACCCCGCCGTAAGTGAATTGTTCCCCACTTGATCCTGCCGAGACTGTCGCAGTAGGCGCGAACATGATTGACTTAGCGCGGTCGCAGCTTCTGTGTTCGTGTATTAGCACTCGCAGGATCGACGTTGCGATCGCGGTTCCTGCGAGGGTTGTAGGTCGGGTCGAGTTCCGATTACTCCGCGAAGGTATGGCGGTCGGAACGGGCCCGGTGTACCGAAACAGGTGGACCGCACCCGGTAACAAGAGAAGGAAACAACAGGAAATGCCACAGGGAACTGTGAAGTGGTTCAACGCGGAGAAGGGCTTTGGGTTCATCGCCCCCGAGGACGGCTCCGCAGACGTGTTTGTCCACTACACGGAGATTCAGGGCAGCGGCTTCCGCACCCTGGAGGAGAACCAGAAGGTCGAGTTCGAGGTCGGCCAAAGCCCCAAGGGGCCGCAGGCCACGGGTGTTCGGGCCGTCTGAGCAATCGAATCTGAATAACTCCCCGCGTCATCCACCACCGGACGGCGCGGGGTGTTTTCGTTTTAGGGCGGCCCGCGGCCCGGCGACGCATCCGCGAGGCACCGCTGGCCTACTGTCGGTTACGTGAGCCAGCTGTCGTTCTTCTCGGCAGAGTCGGTGCCGCCCGCAATCGCCGACCTGACCGGGATCCTCGCCGCACCGGGCCAGGTGGTGCTCGTCGGGGATGGTGCGAGGCTGTCCGTCGTCGTCGATCGGCTGTGGCGCGCCGAGGGCCTCGCGGAAATGATGACCGAGGCCGGTCTGCAGGCGGAGATCGCCCGCACCGACGAGAACACCCCGCTGGTGCGCACCACCGCGGACCCGCGGCTGCTGGCAATTGCCCGCGACTGGACCCTTGGGGCGGTCAAGACCATCCCCCCGCAGTGGCTGCCCGGTCCCCGCGAATTGAGGGCCTGGACGCTGGCGTCAGGCACCCCCGAAGCCGACCGCTACTTGCTCGGCCTGGATCCGCACGCTCCCGACACGCACGCGGCGCTTGCGTCGGCGATGATGCGGGTGGGGATTGCCCCGACGTTGATTGGCACCAGGGGGTCGCATCCGGCACTCCGGATCAGTGGGCGACGACGGCTATCGCGCCTGGTAGAGAACGTAGGGGAACCACCTGGCAGCGTGGAGGCGTTTGAACTATGGCCACGCACCTGACAGGCCGTGACAGGGGGGTCAGTTTGCGTCGGCTGCCGCGGAGTGCGAAATTGTCAGTTGCCAGGGGGGCCGGATCGCCGCGGCGTACGTCCGGCATCCGGTGGCAACAGGAGAAGTGGAGCGTAGACAGAGGTGGCAGAAGGGGACCGCAGCAGCGGCCGCAATGGGAGTGTGCGGCGGCTCGTCATAGTCGAGTCGCCTACTAAGGCACGCAAGATAGCTAGCTACCTGGGCGCCAACTACATCGTCGAATCCTCCCGAGGGCACATCCGCGACCTGCCCCGCGCTGCCGCTGACGTGCCCGCCAAGTACAAGTCCGAGCCGTGGGCGCGTCTCGGTGTGAACGTCGACGCCGACTTCGAGCCGCTCTACATCATCAGTCCGGATAAGAAGAGCACCGTCGCCGAACTGAAGGACCTGCTCAAGGACGTTGACGAGCTCTACCTGGCCACGGACGGTGACCGCGAGGGCGAGGCGATCGCCTGGCATCTGCTCGAGACCCTCAAGCCGCGCATCCCGGTCAAGCGGATGGTGTTCCACGAGATCACCGAGCCCGCCATCCGGGCGGCGGCCGAGGACCCGCGCGACCTGGACAACGACCTGGTCGACGCGCAGGAGACCCGGCGCATCCTGGACCGGCTGTACGGCTACGAGGTCAGCCCCGTGCTTTGGAAGAAGGTCGCGCCGAAGCTGTCCGCCGGCCGTGTGCAGTCGGTGGCGACCCGCATCATCGTGTCGCGCGAGCGCGAACGGATGGCGTTCCGCAGCGCCGGCTACTGGGACGTCACCGCCGAACTCGACGCCAGCGTCTCCGACCCGCAGGCCTCCCCGCCCACGTTCTCGGCGAAGCTCAACTCGGTCGACGGGCGCCGGGTGGCCACCGGGCGTGATTTCGACTCCCTTGGCGCGCTGAAGAAGCCCGACGAAGTGCTGGTGCTCGACGAGGTCAGCGCGGGCGCGCTGGCCACCGGATTGCGCGGCGCGCAGCTCGCGGTGTCGTCGGTCGAGCAGAAGCCGTACACCCGCAGGCCATACGCGCCGTTCATGACCTCGACCCTGCAGCAGGAGGCGGGACGCAAGCTGCGGTTCTCCTCGGAGCGCACAATGAGCATCGCGCAGCGGCTCTACGAGAACGGCTACATCACTTATATGCGCACCGACTCGACCACGCTGTCGGAGTCGGCCATCAACGCGGCCCGCAACCAGGCCCGCCAGCTTTACGGCGAGGAATACCTGCACCCATCGCCACGGCAGTACACCCGCAAGGTCAAGAACGCCCAAGAGGCGCACGAGGCCATCCGCCCAGCCGGAGATGTGTTCCAGACGCCGGGTCAGCTGCACAGTGCCCTGGACACCGACGAGTTCCGGCTCTACGAACTGATCTGGCAGCGCACGGTGGCCTCGCAGATGGCCGACGCGCGCGGCACCACGCTGTCGCTTCGCATCTCCGGCGCCGCACGCACAGGCCAGCAGGTGGTGTTCAGCGCTAGCGGGCGCACCATCACGTTCCCGGGCTTCCTGAAGGCGTACGTCGAGAGCATCGACGACCTGGCTGGCGGTGAGGCCGACGACGCAGAGAGCCGGCTACCGCAACTCCAACAGGGCCAGCGCGTCGACGCCAAGGAGCTGACCGCCGACGGGCACACCACCACGCCTCCTGCTCGCTACACCGAGGCGTCGCTGATCAAGGCGCTGGAAGATCTCGGCATCGGCAGGCCGTCGACCTACTCGTCGATCATCAAGACGATTCAGGACCGCGGCTATGTCCACAAGAAGGGCAGCGCGCTCGTGCCGTCCTGGGTGGCCTTCGCGGTTACGGGCTTGCTGGAGCAGCACTTCGGTCGGCTCGTCGACTATGGCTTCACTGCGGCCATGGAGGACGAGCTCGACGAGATCGCGGCTGGCAACGAGCGACGCACCAACTGGCTCAACAACTTCTACTTCGGCGGCGAGCACGGCGTGCCGGACTCGATCGCCCGATCGGGTGGGTTGAAGAAGCTTGTCGGTGTGAACCTCGAGGGCATCGATGCTCGAGAAGTCAACTCCATCAAGCTCTTTGACGACGAAGAGGGCCGCCCAATCTACGTACGGGTGGGTAAGAACGGTCCATACCTGGAGCGCATGATCGTCGGCGATGACGGCGAGCCCAAGCCGCAGCGGGCCAACCTCAACGACTCGCTCACTCCTGACGAGTTAACGCTGGAGCTGGCCGAAAAGCTGTTCTCCACACCGCAAGAGGGGCGGTCGCTGGGTGTCGACCCGGAGACCGGCCACGAGATCGTCGCCAAGGACGGCCGCTACGGCCCGTACGTCACAGAAGTGTTGTCCGAGCCGGAGTCCGATGACGACGACGGGGCGGGCAGTGGTGCCAAGAAGGGTAAGAAGCCGACGGGTCCCAAGCCGCGCACCGGCTCGCTGCTGCGGTCGATGACCCTGGACACCGTCACCCTGGACGATGCGCTGCGACTGCTGTCGCTGCCGCGGGTTGTCGGCGTCGATCTCAACACGGGCGAAGAGATCACCGCCCAGAACGGCCGCTACGGCCCATATCTCAAGCGTGGCAGCGACTCTCGCTCGTTGGCGACCGAGGAGCAGATGTTCGACATCACGCTGGACGAGGCGCTGAAGATCTACTCGGAGCCGAAACGCCGTGCCGGGCAACGCGCGTCGACGCCGCCGCTTCGTGAGCTCGGCAACGATCCGGCGTCCGGCAAGCCGATGGTGATCAAGGACGGCCGGTTCGGGCCGTACGTCACGGACGGTGAGACCAACGCCAGCCTGCGCAAGGGCGACGACGTGTTGTCGATCACCGACGAGCGCGCCGCCGAGTTGCTGGCCGATCGTCGGGCCCGCGGTCCCGCGAAGCGGACGACGAAGGCGGCCGCCAAGAAGAAGGCGCCTGCCAAGAAGGCCGCGAAGAAGAGCTAGCGCACGTCGCTCGGGACGTCGTCGATCTCGTCGGCCTCACTGACGTCGGAGGGCGACACCAGGTTCAACGGTCGGGCCAGCTGGGTGGGCGCGGTGCGGCCGCGCAGTTCCACGATCTCGCCGACGTCCCAGCACAGCGCCTCCGCGTCGAGCGCGCCGCTGACCGCGATGGCCGATGCCAGCACGTGACCGGGTTCCAGTTTCGCCAGCTCGGTGAGGCGGGCGGCTTCGTTGACCGGGTCACCGATGACGGTGTACTCGAATCGGGCTTGCGCGCCGATGTGCCCTGCGATGGCCCGGCCGGCGGAGACGCCGATCCCGAATTCCGTCTCGCCGAGGACGCTGATCAGGTCGTCGTGCAGCTCACGAGACGCGGCCAGCGCGGCACCGCAGGCGTCGGGGTGCTCGATCGGCGCGCCGAAGATGCACAACGCCGCGTCACCCTGGAACTTGTTGACGAACCCGCCGTGACGGTTGACGGTGTCGACGACAACGCGGAAGAACTCGTTGAGCAGGCTGACGACGTCGGCGGCGGGGATGGTCTCCGCGAGTTGTGTCGACCCCACCAGATCGACGAAAAGCACTGCGACGTCGCGCTCCTGGCCGCCGAGTTCGGTGCCGCGCTCCAAGGCGCGGCGGGCCACGTCCTCACCGACGTAGCGGCCGAACAAGTCACGCAGCCGTTGCCGCTCGGCGAGTTCGCGCACCATGTCGTTGAATCCGGCCTGCAGCAAACCCAATTCGCTGGCGTCGTAGATTTGCATGTGCGCGTTGTAGTTACCCCGCTGCACTTCGCCAAGGGCCCAACGCAATTGGCGCAGAGGGTCAGCGATCGACATCGCGACCAGCACGGTGCCGAACAGGCCGATCACCAGTGCGGTGACGGCCAGCAGCAGGATCGGTGTGGTGAGACGGTCGGCGGGCGCGGTGAGAATCTCGACCTTGCTGGCCACCACCGCCAGCACGATCGCCAGGATCGGCACGGCGGTGGACAGTACCCAGGTCAGCACCTGCCGCTGAATCACGCCCGGCGCCTTGAAGTTCTCCGGCACCCCGCCGCGCAAGGCGGCGACCGCCACCGGCCGCAGCACCCGTTCGGACTGCAGATAGCCGATGATCGCCGTTGCGGTCGCACCGAGCGCGGTGGCGACCGCAACGACCGGCGCGGACTTGCTGGCGACAGGCCAGCTGGCGACGATGAAGACGATGGAGCCCAGCAGCCAGTTCGTGACGTTGATCACCGAGCGGTAGAACGGCATCTTCAGAGCGCGGGTGCGGGCCATTTCGGTGGCGGTCGGGTCGGTCTCGCCCAGCAGCGTGTCGCGTCTTTGCCAGCGCATCACCGGGATGAGCATGCGCAGGGTCAGGTAAGAGCCGATGGTGAACGACAGGAACAGATAGCCGAGGAAGATCGCCAAGTTGAAGGTGGGCAGGTCCTGGAGCTGGATGCGGTCCTCGGGTGGTAGCCCGAACCGGAGAAAACCGAGCACGAGCAGCGCGCCGATGATGTCGGCCTGCAGCATGCCCAGCGTGAACACCGGCCACGGCGTGCGCGCCACCCAGCGGACGAATGCGCTGATTCGCCCGATAGGAATGGCCTCGGTGGTCACGGGTCAACCGTATCGGGCCGGGCGGACGGAAAAGGGCGCTGTGGGACGGACGTGTCGGTTCGCAGCATTACTGTTATCTCGATGGCAACTGTGTTCTCGCGTCTAGTGGGTCAAGACGCCGTGGAAGCGGAATTGGTTGCAGCGGCGCAGGCCGCACGCGGTGATTCGGCTCACACCCGCGCTGCGACAGGGACTATGACACACGCGTGGCTCATCACCGGGCCGCCGGGATCGGGCCGCTCGATCGCGGCGCTGTGCTTCGCTGCGGCGCTGCAGTGCACCTCCGACGGCGTCCCCGGCTGCGGTGAATGCCGGGCCTGCACGACGACGATGGCGGGCACTCACGCCGATGTGCGCCGGATCGTCCCGGAGGGGTTGTCGATCGGCGTGGACGAGATGCGCAACATCGTGCAGATCGCATCGCGACGGCCGGGGACCGGGCGGTGGCAGATCGTGGTGATCGAGGACGCCGACCGGCTGACCGAAGGAGCGGCGAATGCGCTGCTCAAGGTGGTCGAGGAGCCGCCGCCATCGACGGTGTTCCTGCTCTGCGCGCCGTCAGTGGACCCGGAGGACATCGCGATCACACTGCGCTCGCGGTGTCGGCATGTGGCGCTGGTCACGCCGCAGGTCGATGCGATCGCCCAGGTGCTGATCGAGACAGATGCGTTGCCGGAGGAGGACGCTCGGTGGGCCGCCTCGGTCAGCGGCGGTCACGTCGGCCGGGCGCGGCGGCTGGCGACAGACGAGCGGGCGCGGGAACGACGGCAGCGCGCACTCGGCCTGGCGCGCGACGCGGCGACGCCATCGCGGGCGTACGCCGCGGCCGAGGAATTGGTGGCGATGGCCGAGGCCGAGGCGCGGGCGTTGACAGAAGACCGCAACGAGGCGGAGACCGAGGAGTTGCGTACGGCGTTGGGTGCGGGTGGCACCGGCAAGGGCACGGCAGGAGCGCTGCGCGGCGCGACGGGTGCGATCAAAGACCTTGAGCGACGGCAGAAGTCGCGCCAGACGCGGGCGTCGCGTGACGCGCTGGATCGGGCATTGATCGATCTGGCGACATATTTCCGCGACGCGCTGCTGGTGTCATCCGGGGCAGGGGAGATCCAGGCCAACCACCCGGATATGACGGATCGGGTGGCGGCGATGGCCGCGCACGCGTCGCCGGAAAAGCTGCTGCGCTGCATCGAGGCGGTGCTGGAGTGCCGCGAGGCGCTGGCGGTGAACGTGAAGCCGAAGTTCGCGGTGGATGCGATGGTCGCCACGGTCGGGCGGGCGCTCCGGAACTGACTTGGGCTGCCGGTGGGGCCTGTCGTAGACTCGTCCCGCCCGGCAGAGCACTTGGCTCCTCGCGCAAGCGCTCGTCGGCCCGGGTGCGCCACCTTAGCTCAGTCGGTAGAGCGATTCACTCGTAATGAATAGGTCGGGGGTTCGATTCCCCCAGGTGGCTCCATGTGATGAGTCGCGTCATGGGTTACACCTGAGTCGGCGTCATCGGTTACAGATCGCCCCGGCCATCGGCCGGGGTGTTTTTGTTGGTTGTGCCAGTAGTTGCGGTTGGGGTCGATGGTGTGGCTCCCGACCAGAACTTGATTCGGGCCGAGGGGGTGCCCATTTGGGCAGCGCGTCGGCGGGCGGGTGATCCACTTGCCGTCCGTCGTCTGCACCAGCTCATCCAGCACAACTACAAGCCTTTGCCGCGGCCTGCTCGGGCGAGTATGGCTAATTCTGCGGGCGTCGCTAGACCCCCACAAGTGGGTGTCAGAACCCCCTGGGCCGGACTGCCTTCAGGGTGGGGTGGGCCATCGGAGCCGGGATCTTGGTCGGTTCTGCCGTTGTCGTCGCCGCCGATTGAGTCACGGTTTGCGCAACAGTTTGTGACATACTTTCCATGGAGGTGCCAGTACGTTCTTGGGCTAACGCGATGGCCAATACGCCGGTGACGACGATGGCGCTGGCGGCTATCACCGCGGATGGCAACTTGACACTTTGGTACCGGTTTGGTTCCACTGGGCCCTCCCATTCGGCGCGCTGCGCCGCCCCTGATGGACGTTGCTTGAACGTGCTTGGCAAACAACGATACATCCGGCTGTGGATTAGGCGGAGCGATCGACTGGTCTCACAGCTAATTGGCAACCGATCGCACAGTTACTTCGCAGACGGCCCCCCACCCAAGCAAGGATGGCGGGCCGAACGTGTACATGCCTTCAGACAGGCGGGGCAGTCAGGCGTCTCGCTGCATAACTTTTAGCCGCGCCACGGTGCTCAGGTCACGAGTGGCTGTGTGAATGTCTCATCTGAATCACCCACCTGCGTGGTACTCGGTACTAGTCAGGTCAGTTGGTTCCGTGAACGAGTCAATGGCCAGCGCTGCGAGCGCCGAGGTTGGTCGACCTGACGGAACGACGCTATTTCGGAGAGCGAGGAACGATGGCTTGCCCTTCATGCGGTGGCAGTTGCTACAGGACGTGCCCGGAGCTGCGGCGGCAACGGCTACCACTATGGGAACAGCGGCAAACGCGATCAGGCGTGCGTCACATGCAATACCTGCGGCAGAGTCCCTGCCAAAACCATAGGCCCTGATCGCCGCCGGTGATCTGACCGTGGAAGTCCGGACCAATAGATCGGACGTCAAACATTGTGAGACGGTTCCCGGTCCGCCCGTCCGTAGTACGTCCGCACGAGCCTCCACTTTCCTGATGCAGACGCCCGCAATTAGCGCCGGATTGCTGCGCACGCGAGCGGACGCCTCGGCACGGAATAGGTTGCAGCACAACACGATTACGACCATCACGGACGCACGAGTGTCGGGCGGCTAAGAGAATAGGTCGGGAGTTCGATTCCCCCAGATGGCTCCATCTGTGGCGATCACGAATCTGGGGCGAGCATCTCCCGCGCGATCCGACATGCGGTGTTGGCGGCAGGGAAGCCGGCGTAGCCGCTGGCGTGGTAGATGATTTCGGCGATCTCGTCCTCCGTCAGCCCGTTGTTGCGGGCGATCTGCACGTGAAACTTGAGCTCGTCGGTGGCGCGCAGCGCAATGAGGATGCCGAGCGTGACAAGGCTGCGGTCGCGACGGCTCAACCCGTCGCGGCCCCAGAGTCGGCCGAATACGTTGTCGATGCCGATCTCGAGCAGCTCGTCGCCGAACTTGCCGTCGCGCAAGTTGTCGTCTGGCACTGCACCCGGCAGCAGCTCGCGGAAGACTTGAAGACCTTGTTCACGCACATCTGTCATGTACCCAGATTGGCACGCGCGTCCGGTCAACCTCACTGGGCTTTTGCGGGCCAACCTGGCACCGCTTCGCCGTGTGGTGGAGGTTGGTTTTTGAAACCGGTCATCAGAGCGAGGCGTTCGGCCTTCGGCGTCGGCATGGCAGCTTCGCACCGTTGCTTGAGGTCGGGAGGCGGAAAGTCGGCCGACTTGCGGTCATTCGAAGGACCCCAATACGACGAACTCGCACCGGTGAAGAACCAGTTTCCGAACACATCCTGATCGGGTGCGGGCGCAGGTCCACGTTGGGGAGCCGTGACGGGTGCGGGCGGGTTTGGACCTAGGCGAGGATCGTGCTGAGTGAGTTCGATTTGGTACGGGAACACGCCGTTGTCACCATCACGATACGGTTGCGCAGTGTCTTCGTTGTCGCCAATAGAGACGAACTTGCCTGGCCTAGCGGTGCTTTCGACGAAGTGGGCATATACGCCGCTGCATACGATGGCACGGTAGCCGTCGCCAAGGGGCGTTAGCTCCAGGAAGTGAAGTTCCTGGAATCCGAAATGAGGCCGAGCATCCTTTGTGGTCTTGGTATATCCGCTACCTAGTGGTCGTATGTGCACGAGTTGCCACAGGAAGTCGCCCTCCGGTTTCTGGTTTTCGGGCGTGACTCTGTGGAATCCTGGGAAAACGTTGTCGGGGTTCAGCGTTAACGATGGGTGTCGTACGCCTCCATGTAGGCACGAACGGCCATGGCGGGGCCGGTGGTGACGTCAATCCCCGGTTCGGCGCTCCAGTGGAATCGGAAGTCGTTGAGTAGCGGCGGCCAATTCGGATACAGCTTTGCGGACGAGGTTTCTGTCGTCGGCGGCGATTCGGTCGTCTGTGTTTGGCAGGCACTGATACCTGCCGTCGCCGCGATCACCGCAACGATCAATGAGATATTGCGCATCATGGCGTTGGAGGTGTCGCGTTGATGATCGCTTGTGTGTAAGTGTTCCAATAGTTCTGGGTCATGTCATTGATCACGCCAGGACGGCCAACGGAACCCAGATAGTTGTTGATGTCGTTCTGAAAATTCCCGTATGCCGGTCCTCCATCCTGCGACGGGATCATGAAGTGACCGTTGGAATCAAGATGGCTGCGAACTACTTCGAGAAAGTGTGGGTCACCTGCGCCTGTCTGAGCGAGCGTCTCCGCCATGTGCAGTTGCACGGGGAACATATCGCGACCGGCTACGTTCTGAACTCCCGGCATCACTGGTTCCGAACCGACGATGAAATCCTTCATGAGCCCGCCCATCCCGCCGACGGTAGAACCGCCCGGGAATTCGCCGACAACGTCCTTTCCGAGGTCGAACAACTTGGAACGCAATTCGTACGACTGCTTCTGGGCCTGGAACTGGTCATGAGTTGCACCGAAGCGCTCATCGTATGCACCCAAATCCATTGCGGCTTGCAGCTTACCGGCCGACTTCATCGCAAAGTTGTCCTCGCCGGGGGTGGTGTCCGCGACCGAATGCGAACCGATATCCAGATACTTGTTGATATGACCTTGTGAGCTCTCACTCAGTATTTGACTGGCTGTCTGGGGAGCGTTTGGATCCAGCGCTGCACCGAGCGGCGGATGATCGGAATACAGGACGCTCATCAGATGACGCGTGTTCGCCGGTTCCACCGAGGTGTCGAGGTCGAGCGGGGCAAACAATCCGTTGCTGTCACCGGTGTTCTTACCGACCATGTCGTCCATGTACGGCGACAAGGCTCGCGCCCAGTCACGCATTAGTTCCGGATTCACCTGGCCGAGCGATTGACCTTGTGCATCAGGAAGATTCAACAACTGGTTTGAGTGGCTGCTGGTGTAATCCGCCAGTGCATGCGCGGTGTCGGCAGCCCGCCCGGTCGAGTCGTGAGCCGCGGATTCACCTACCCAATCGAACAGACCACCGGCCGCCAGCCCGTCATCCTGCCATTGGTGTTGCGTGAGGTTGTTCAGGAACTTTTCCCCACCCGATCCAGTCGCCGCATCGTGGATCACCATGTCGTCGGCATTGACCGCGTTGAACATGTTCTGCAATGTCGGGTCAACCAATTGGTGATACCAGCGTGGACGATCGGACATCGGATCGGTTCCTGGCACCGGCCAGCCATTTGATTGTTCGAGCAACTGCTGGCTCTTGTCGAAGAGAACGGAATCCAGCGCGCTGCCAACCTGGAGATCCCGGTTGCCACGCTGAATGATGTCCGCCAGATCGTTGAGGCCGCTCGTCGGTTGCGACGCCGTGGTGATTTCAGGCAGGCCGATGGAGCCGTCTTCGTGATGAACCGGTTCGCCGATACCCAGTGGCGTCAGGACCGGTCCGTCGAACACCGTCTGGATGCCATCAGGTAGCGCGTACTTTCCACCACCCGACGGGTTGGTGATGGACGGCGGCTGAGTATCCGGCAGCCCAGTCTTGACGTTCGGGTTCGATGCGAGTTGGAACACGTCTGCGGCTCGGCTGCCATCTGGGCCGGCCTGGTCCATGATGGCTTTGACCTCGGCTGGCGTCTTGTCGCCAAACGCGCGCGAGAAGCCCTGCAGGTATGACATCCGCTCAGGCGGAAGCGTGAGATTCCCGTTGTGCAGGGCAGTCTGTTGTTCGGCGGTCAGCGTCGTGTTCGCGACTAGTCGCTCGTGCTGCTCGGGCGTCAGCTGCCCGTTTTGCAGAGCCTCGGAATCTTCCTTACCGACCTCGTCCGCCGATTTCTTCTTGCCTTCTTCGTCGCTGCCGCCGTCGACTAACTGTGGTCCGTCCTTGATGCCGAACTTTTGGTTCCCCAGCGCCTGGTATTCGTCGCCGAGGCCGCGGATCTTGGCGCCGATGGAGTTCAGCTCGCCGTTGGACCGCTGGATGATCTCCTGGACCTGACCGATCCCCTTCTGCACGATCGCGAGCCGCATCTGCTCGCCGGCCTGGCCTTGCGGAGAGCTCGCAGCGGCGTCCACCACCCACTTACGCACCGAATCGAGGTCGCGCCGCCCCGCCGTGACGACCTCCGCCGACTGGTCCACGTGAGCGCTCAGCCGCTGGTCCAGCCCGGCGACCTGACCGATGACCCGACCGTGTTCGGTGTTGGCCGCGCCGTAGGCGTTGGCTGCGCCGCCCGTCCACCGCGACCCGGGCGCCGCCGACTCGACAGTGGATTGCGCCTGGCGCAGGGTGGCGCTGTTGTCGTATTGCGCGCCGGACTGTGGGGTGCCCTCACCGAATGTCTGCCGCGCGTTCGACCACGTCGCCAAGAACGCATTGAGCACACTCACCCGCCCATTATCCCAACCCTCGGACTACCTGGGCGCCACGAATCCGACGGGCCCCGCCGCGAGGCATACCGACAGCGCCGCCGTGTTCGCTCGCACGTTGATCGCATCACCAGCTCCCGGCAGGCGCACGAAGACTCGGTTGAGCCCGGGGTGCACCGGCACCTTAGTCTCCGTGCCCTCCGAAAGCGACATCGTCATCGAGCCATCGCTGTTGGCGAGGTAATTGATCTCCGCTGTCCAGTCCGCAGGCAGCAGCGGGCCATCCAGCCGCATCGTCACCGGGAAGTCCGGCTGCACCAGGTAGCCGCGGTTCGGCGCCGGCCCGGGAACGATCGACCGGACCCAGGTGACCTTTGCGTCAACCAAGCGACCACTCACGTCGAGCATGCGCAAATCGGTTGTTGCACCGGCGAACTCCGGCCGGTCGCGCAGCAGCGCGAACATGTGGCTGGCCAGATTCTCCGGTCCGACTACCCGCTGCAACACGAGCGGGTCGACCTCCTGATCGAGAAGTGGGGCGCTCGAGGCCGCGTGCGCCGCCGCCAGCCCCGCCCTGGCGTTCTGCAGATACGGCTGCGCCGGGTTCTCCCGCCAAATCGTCATGAACGTCGCCGTCGAGTACAGGCTGCTCACCACGAAAACGGCTGTAAGGCCGGCAATTACCGCCGTCCGCACCCGCGACGCACTCAACCACGTGGATCCCTCGCGATCGGGCGCGCACAGGCCGACCGCCAGCAGCAGCGCCAACACGACCACAAGGTCCGGCAGGTAGCGCAGCGTCTGTGCCAACTCGAGCGCGGTGAACCGCGACGAGCGCATCAGGTAGATCGGGATCTGGCACGCGACCGCATACCCGACAGCCGCCAGCCACAGCGGGCCGACCCGCTGCTTGCGGATGAACGAGATCGCCACCACGGCCGCGAGCGCCACCCAGCCCAGCACCATCACCGAAACCGGCGGCGTCGCCCACGGTGACGCTGGCGCCCAGCGCTGCCAATCCCACGGTCCGCCAACCAGACCCGGCACGATGCCGTGAGTCACCGAGCGGCTCAACAGGTCCCACGTCATTCCCACGTCGAGGCTCCACCGCTTCTGGTCGACCACAACCAGATAGACCACGATCCATGCCGCGGTCGCCACCAGCGCCGACACCCACAACCGCAACCCCCGCCGCCACACGGTCGCCACCGAGCCCGACGATGTGACATGGGCGTACAGCGCCGCTATGGCGAACGCCACGAACGGAATGACGGCCGCTTTTTCGAAGAACAGCAAGCCGCCGAAGTACACCAGTAAGCCCGTCACCGCATACCGCCGGTTGCCGGTGCGCACCAACAGCACCGCGTCACCACACACCCACGCCATCGCCGCCAGCATCGGCAGCGAGTTCAGAGCCGCCGCCCACCATGCGAATGCCGGCACCGAAAGCGGGGTGAACAACGCGAACGTGAACGGCAGCAGCAACACCGGCCGCCAGCCGAGGATGACGTGCAGCGCGCGCAACAGTGCCAGCGACGCCAACAACTGCAGCACCACCAGGCTGATCGCCGGCCCGATCCAGTTCAACGGCGCCAGCCTGGTGATGCCACCCGCCACCAGGAACGCCCCGGGCATCACGTGGCCGTCGTGGTCGTCGAACAGGTACCCCGGTGACAGCAGGCTCTGCGTGCCCGCTCGGCCAATCAGGATCAGGTCGTCCCAGTAGAAATAGCCGCGAAGCGCGAGCACCGCCCGAACCACCAACTGCACCGCGATCAGCGCGGCGGCGGTGCGGGCGACCCAGTTCATCGCTCGCCGAGCCTACGGTCCGAGCGTTCACACAGCGGCCCTCGGTATGGTGGGCCGATGCGCACACTGGTGACGGGGGCAGCCGGTTTCATCGGATCAACGCTGGTAGACCGCTTGCTGGCGGAGGGCCACAGCGTCGTCGGGGTCGACGACCTGAGTTCCGGCCGTAGCGAGAACATCGTGGCGGCCGAACGCTCGGACGACTTCGAATTCGCGAAGGCCGACATCGTCAGCGCCGACCTGGTCGGACTGCTCGCCGACACCCGGCCCGAGGTGGTGTTCCACCTGGCTGCTCAGATCGACGTGCGCCACTCCGTGGCGGATCCCCAGTTCGACTCGATGGTCAATGTCGTCGGCACGGTGCGACTCGCCGAGGCGGCCCGGCAGGCAGGCGTCCGCAAGGTGCTGCACACGTCGTCGGGCGGGTCCATTTACGGGACGCCCAGCACCTTTCCGACCAGTGAGGATGAGCCGGTCGACCCGGCCTCCCCGTACGCGGCAGGCAAGTACGCGGGTGAGGTGTACCTCAACATGTTCCGCAACCTGTACGGGCTCCAGTGTTCACATATCGCGCCGGCCAACGTGTACGGGCCCCGCCAGGACCCCCACGGCGAGGCAGGCGTGGTGGCCATTTTCTCGCAGGCGCTGCTGGCGGGCCGGCCGACCAAGATCTTCGGCGACGGCACCGACACCCGCGACTACGTGTTCGTCGACGACGTCGTCGACGCGTTCGTGAAGGCTGCAGGCGAGGCGGGCGGAGGCCAGCGGTTCAACATCGGCACCGGAGTGGAAACCTCGGTGCGGCAACTGCATTCGGAGATCGCGGCGGCTGCCGACGGTCGCGACGAACCCGAGTTCTACCCACCGCGGCTCGGCGATCTGCGGCGCTCCAGTCTCGACAACAGCCGCGCGAAGCAGGTGCTCGGGTGGGCACCGAAGGTCGATCTCACCGACGGCGTCGCCCGAACGGTGGACTACTTCCGGCAGTCGCTCTAGCGTTCCTCGGGCACCCTGGCGTTTTGCAGCGCCACGGCACGTGCCAGCCGGGCGTACTTCAGCTCGAGGTCTTTGAACCGCATGTAGGCCGACAGCGTCGTGAACACGAACGCAATGATCAGCATGTACTCCATCAGGTCCGCACCGCGGGCCACGCCGAGCCAATTCGCTACGACAGTGGTGTCGTCTGGGCGGAGGATCGCATAGATCCCCGCGATCACGAACAGCACGTAGCCGACCTTCACCCACGCCTTGGACCGCGCGCTGCGGCGTGACCGCAGCAGGTAGACGAGCAGCACCAACACCGACACGATCAGCATCAGCTGGATCCAGTTCATCGCGACATCCTCCCTCGCAGCCAACCGTCGAAGATGATGTTGACGCCGTTCAGCAAGGGCTGTCCCTTCGACATCGAGTATTCGGTGTAGAGAATCTCGACCGGTTCTTCTGTTACGCGCCAGTGGTTTTCGTAGGCCAGGGCGATGAACTCGTCCGCGTGGCTCATTCCGCTCATGGTGAGGTTCAGCGCGTCGGCCACCTTCTTGTTGAACACCCGCAGGCCGTTGTGCGCGTCGGTCAGCCCGAGCTTGCGGCTGCGTCGGCTCACCGCAGCCGCCGAGCGCAACACCAACCGCTTGAGCAGCGGCGTGCGGCTCACCACACCCGGGTCGGCGAACCGGGTGCCGATGACAAGGTCGACGTCCTCGGCGGAGAGCCGATCGACCATCCGAATGACGTCCTTGACCCGATGCTGGCCGTCGGCGTCGAACGTGGCGAACACCGCCGCACCCGGCTGCCTGCGGGCGTACTCGATTCCGGTCTGGATCGCCGCGCCCTGGCCGAGGTTGACCGGATGCCGCACCGAGTGCGCGCCCGCGCGCAACGCCACCTCGCCGGTGTCGTCGCTGCTGCCGTCATCCACACAGACCACGTGGTCGAAAATGGAGCGAACGTCAGAGATGACGTCGCCGATGACGCTCGCCTCGTTGAAGGCCGGGATGACGATCCAAACGTCGTGGTAACGCGTGTCGATGCAGAACAAAATACAGGGTCACCCAGGTGACATCCTGGCAAGCGCGGCCAGGTGCACAGCGATTCCGACCAGAGGCCCGCACAACAGCGCGATCACCGTGCGCGTCTCCAGCCCCAGCGGCAGCAACAGCAGCAACGCCGACGCCACCGTCGCCGACACCCAACCCACCGAATATGCGCGGTGCAGCGCCGCCGCGACCGCCGCGGCACCCGTCAGCGTCAACAGCGCGATCGCGACTGCCGCCGCGGTCAGCCAGGCCAGCAGCTCGCCGTCGGCCCGGTACTCGGACCCGAACCCCTCTCGCAGCAGCCACGGCCCGAAAACCCCCGCGAGCAGCACCCCCAGCAGGCCGAGTCCGGTGACGACGAGCGCTGGCTGCAGCAGCGCCCGCAGTCGCTCC
>Ga0105248_10000764_pt1 | contig 36109 bp, 36 predicted proteins | sample KBSS34metaG_FD_81524 | JGI IMG/M metagenome (GOLD analysis project Ga0105248, IMG submission 81524) | Switchgrass rhizosphere microbial communities from Kellogg Biological Station, Michigan, USA - KBS S3-4 metaG | ecosystem: Host-associated > Plants > Roots > Rhizosphere > Soil | place...
AATGGGAAGGGCGCACGATCCCCGAAGTGCTGCGATCGGGGGATCATGCGAAGATCGCGGCCTGGCGAAAGCAGAGGGCCGAGGCAGATACACGGCTAAGGAGGCCGGATCTTTGGGAGCGCCATGAGGGCGCTCGGGTCCAACCTCCCTCTGGCGCGCGGCGACGTAGACAGGACGATTGAGATGAACCTGATCCAGACGCTCGAAGCCGAGCAGATCGCCAAGTTCTTGGCGAGCAAGAAGATTCCCGAATTCCGCCCCGGCGACACGCTGCGCGTCGGCGTGAAGGTCGTCGAAGGCGAGCGCACCCGCGTCCAGAACTATGAAGGCGTCTGCATCGCCCGCGCCAACAAGGGCATGGGCAGCTCGTTCACCGTGCGCAAGATTTCGTTCGGCGAAGGTGTCGAGCGTGTCTTCCCGCTCTATTCGCCGAACATCGATTCGATCGAGGTGGTGCGCAAGGGCGTCGTTCGCCGCGCGAAGCTCTATTATCTGCGCGGCCGCACCGGCAAGTCGGCGCGTATCGCCGAGCGTCGCGACACCCGCGTCGAGGAAGCCGCCGAATAAATCGACCGTTCCGGCCAAGGAAAACAAGGGAGCGCGACGGCCTTGCCATCGCGCTCTTTTTTATCGCTATAGAGTCAACGACGGGCGGGGCACGCCTGCGAATTCCGGCACAGCCGCAAGAGCGGTAGGAGAGGTCTTGTTCATGCGGTTTGGGCGGTCGTGGCTTGGCGGCCTATTGGCCTTTGGCCTGTTCGCGGCGCCCGCCGCGCTGCTCGGTCGGCCCGCAGAGCCGGTGCCGGCGAGTTGGCAGCAGGCCGGCAGCGACATTCCCGCCGATCCCGAATGGCACACGGGTGTGCTGTCCAACGGGCTACATTATGCCGTGCGGCGCAATCCGCGTCCGGCGGGCAATATCGCGATCCGCGTGCGCATCGCGGCCGGTGCGCTGATGGAGAGGGATGCGCAGCAGGGCTGGGCGCATCTGCTCGAGCATATGGCGTTTCGCGGATCGCAGGGCGTGCCCGACGGCGAAGGCGTCAAGATCTGGCAGCGGTTGGGTGCGCGATTCGGCTCGGATTCGAATGCCTTCACGTCGCAGCGCGCGACCACCTACCAGCTCGACCTGCCGAGAACCGACTTCGCGGCCTATGACGAAGCGATGCGCGTGCTCGCGGGCATGATGCAGGACGCGACCATCGACGCGCATCTGCTCGATACCGAGCGCCAGGTGGTACTCGCCGAGCGCGCGGGCAGCCTGCCGCCGCTGACGCGCAAGCTGCGCGAGGCGATGCGCGCGCAATTCCTGACCGGCTTGCTTGCCGAACGGCGTGACATCCTCGGCACGCCCGAGACGCTCGCCGCTGCCAGCGCGGACAAGCTGCGCGCCTTCTACAAGCAATGGTACCGCCCCGATCGAGCAGTGGTGGTGGCGGTCGGCGATGCCGATCCGGAACTGCTCGCGCGCGTGATTCGCGAACGCTTCGGAAGTTGGCAGGGCGCGGGATCGGCGCCGCCCGAGCCGGACTATGGCGCGATCGCTCCGCCTTCGGCGCCGGCGGCGACCGTGATCGACGGCCAGGCAAGCAACAGCATCTCGCTCGAATGGGTGACCGCGCACGACGATGCGCCGATGACGATGGCGCGGTTCGACGAGGAATTCGCGCGCGATGTGGCGCTTCGCGTGCTGTCGCGCCGCCTTAGCAACGAAGGCGACAGAGGCGGCGCGATCGTCGCCGCGGGCGCGCGGTTCAGCGATTCGCCGCACGTGGCCGACGAAGTCAGTGTGACGATTCGCCCACGCGCGAGCGACTGGCGCCCCGCACTCGACCAGGCTTTCGGCGTGATCAACGCGATGCTCGCTGCGCCGCCCCGCCAGGAGGAAGTCGACCAGCAGCTCGACGCGATGCGTCGTATCCTCGCGAAATCGGTGACCGACGGGGACACCGCGCTGTCGAACAGCGTGGCGGACGGGATCGTCAGCGATGTCGACGAAGGCGACGTCAGCGCGGCGCGCGCCTTTTATCGCGACGCGTTCGAGCGCATCCGCCCGAGTCTCACGCCCGCGCGCGTGCGGACGACCGTCCGGGCGATGCTCGCGGGCGAGCCGCGATTGCTGCTCGTCTCGTCCACGCCCGTGGAGACGGCGAGCGCTGCGGCGGCGCTCGCATCGGCGCGCCGCGTTCGCGGCAGCGCGCAAGCGCGGGTACGCAGCGTATCGCTAGATCAGCTCAGACTTCCGGCAGCGCCGGGCAAGCCGGTGTCGGTGATCAAGATCGACGATCTCGGGATCGAGCGCGTGCGCTTCGCCAACGGCGTCGAACTGGCAATGAAGCAGACCGGATTCGACAAGGATCGCATCGGACTGGTGGTGGAGATCGGGCATGGCGTGCTCAATCTCGATAGCGCGGCGCCGGTGCCCGATTGGTCGGCTGGTGCGCTCGGTCTCGGCGGTATTGGACCGTTCACGCGCGAAGAGCTCGGGCGGCTCGCGGCCGGGCGCGAGATCGCGCCGTCGGTCGCCTATGGCAAGGATTCTTTCGCGATCACCAGCTCGACCGATCGTCGCGACCTTGCCGATGCGCTCAAGCTCAGCCTCACCGCCGCGACGCAGATGCGCTATTCGTCGATCGGGTTGCGACGGCTCAAGGACCAGTTCGAGGCCGGCTATCAGGCCAATTTCAGTCAGCCGATGAGCGTCTATCGCGCGTTCGGCGCGCCGGCGCTCTACGCGGGCGACAAGCGCTTCGCTTCGCTGCCCGATCCGCGCGACGTCAGGGAATTGAGTGATTCGGCGTTCGCGGCGTTCTGGCGGGCGCAACTCGCCGGTGGGCCGATCAAGCTGAGCGTGATCGGCGATTTCGATCGCGATGCGCTGGTCGATGCGGTCGCGCGCACCTATGGCGCGCTGCCGCCGCGCGACGACGCGCCGCCGACGCAGCAGCAGCTCACGGTGCGTCCGCCCGCTGCAGGCGGAACGCTGGCGTTGCACCACCGCGGCGACGTCGACCAGGCGCTGGTGATCCGGGCATTTGCAGTGCCGGGCTCGCTCGAAAATCTCGCGACGACGCGTGCGCTCAACGTCGCGTCGGAAATCGTGCTGACTTTGCTCACCGATCGATTCCGCGAAGGCGAGGGCGGCACTTATTCGCCGATGATGACTTCGGACCAACCCGACTGGCTGCCGTCCTATGGCGTGGTTCTGGCCGGCGCGCAGGTTCGCCCGAGCCGCATCGCCGATTTCGAAGCCGCGCTCGATCGCATCCTGACCGAGCTTGCGACGCGCGGGCCCGATCCGGACCAGCTCGCGCGCGCCAAGGCGACGCTCGCCGCGCGGATCGATCGCAGCCGCACGACCAACGGCTATTGGCTTGGCGTGCTCGGCCGCAACCTCGACGATCCGCGCCGCATCGATTCGGTGCGCACGCAAATCGCGGCGTACCGCGACATGGATGCGGCTGCGGTGCAGACGGCGGTGGCGCGCTATCTCAAGCCGGGCGCGACCGGAAGCTATGAAGTGCGTGTGCTGCCGGACGACCGGACGGCAGCGAAATAGCCTTCGACGCGGCGACGCGGGCCAAGCCGTCCCCGGCTTGCGCCGGGGAACGCGCTCCGCCCGTCGTCAGGCCGCCGGCGCCGCCTCGCTCTTCTTCTGCTGGGCTTCGTGCTTCTCGATCGCGAGCACCATCGCTTCCTCGCGCGCCTTGGTGAAAGCTTCGACGTGCTCGCCCATCCAGTAATAGCTCTTCGAACGCCGGTCATTGCTCGCGGCGAAGCGCGGCATCACCTGGCGGGCGATCAGGTCGAAGGACTTGAGCGTGGCCTCGGGACTCGCCCATTCGTGCGCAAGGATCAGCATGCAGCCGAAGCCGCCGGTTTTCTCCCAATAGCGCTCGAGCTGCTCGACGGCGTCATCGACGGTGCCGATCACCGCCGCCTGGCTCTCGATCATCTCCTTGGGTGGCCCGAGCCCGATCGAGGCGGGGCCGACGGGGCTCATCTTGAAAGCATAGTCCGCCCATTTGTCGAAACCGTAGTTGAAGTCGTCGAGCGCCTGCTGGCGTGTCTCGGCGACGTGCATCGGCGCCATCAGCCGCCAGTTCGCGGGATCCATCGCGCGGCCGTGCTGGCCGGCGGTCTCCTGCGCGACTGCCCAGTTATAGTCGAGCTTCGAGAAGCCGTCCTTGCTCGCCGCGGCGACGCACAGCATGCCGAGGTCGTATTTTCCGGCGAGCACCGCGCCGTTGGGCGTAACGGTGCTGGTCGCGGCGAGGTGCGGGCGCTTGCCCTTGTACGGCCCGAGCTGCATGCGGCCTTCGCGCAACGTGAACCAGTCGCTCTCCTTGGTGACGATCTCGCCGGCGAGCAGGCGCGTGATTACGTCGATCGACTCGCCCATGCGGTCGCGCTGCGTATGCGCCGCGATGCCGAGCATCTGTGCGTCCGAGTTGAGCAGACCCGGTCCGAAGCCGAACATCGCGCGCCCCCGCGTCTGATGGTCGAGCTGGGTGATGCGCCCGGCGACCATGAACGGATGGTGATAGGGCAGCGACATCACGCCCGTGCCGAGCCGGATGCGCTGCGTGCGCTCGGCTGCGGTGGCGATGAACAGCTCCGGTGCAGCGATGATCTCGAACCCGCCCGAGTGATGTTCGCCGATCCAGGCCTCGTCATATCCCAGTCTGTCGAGGTGCCGAATCAAGTCCAGATCGCGCTCGAGACAGAGTGTCGGATCCTCGTCGAGCGGATGAAAGGGCGGCATGAAAATGCCGTGGCGAAGCTGGGCCTTGGTGACGGTCATGCACGGTCTCTCCCGATCGTTATAGTTTCGATGCTATCTATCTTCGTGAACCGCGAAAAGCGCAAGGCTGCGCGATTGCGATGGCTTCCTAGCACAGCTATTGCCGGACGAAATCAACGAGGAGATCGGCGATGCGGCGTACGGCACTGGCATTCGGACTCACTTGGGCGCTGACCACGCCGCTCGCGGCCTTGGCGCAAGTACCCACGCCAATCGCGGCAGCGGTCGCGGCGGCGGATCGACCCGATGCCGACAAGGCGCGCGACGCCAACCGCAAGCCTGCCGAGATGCTGGTGTTCGCTGAAGTGAAGCCCGGTCAGAAGATCGCCGAAGTGCTACCCGGCGGCGGCTATTTCACGCGCATCTTCAGCACTGCGGTCGGCGACAACGGCAAGGTCTATGCCGCGGCATTTGGCGAGGGTGCGCCGGTCAAGGCGATCGCCGCAACGCCGGGCCATGCCAACGTCATTCCGGTGCCCTATACCGCAGGCGGCTTCACCGTCGCCGAGCCGGTCGACCTGGTGTGGACTTCGCAAAACTATCACGACGCTTACAACCGCGATCCGGCGGCTGCCGCAACGCTCGACGCCAACGCGTTCAAGGCGCTCAAGCCCGGCGGCGTCTATATCGTGCTCGACCACGTCGGCCTGCCCGACGGCGACAACAAGACCCTCCACCGCATCGACCCGGCGGTCGTGAAAGCGCAAGTTATCGCCGCCGGCTTCCAATATGTTGGCGAAAGCAAGACGCTGGCCAACCCCGCCGATCCGCACAATGTCGGCGTGCGCGATCCCAGCGTCCAGGGCAAGACGGACCAGTTCATCCTGAAGTTTAAAAAGCCTTAAGTCGCCGGGAGCGGGGGCGAAAGCCCCCGTGGCCGTCCGACGCAGGCCGTCGCCGCGGCCGATTACGCCGCCTGCTTTTTGGCCGCTTGCTTTCGTGCACGCGGCCGAGTCCCCGCTCGCTTGCGCGGTGCGGGGGAGGTGCGGCGACGGCTGAAGAACACGGCAGCAACCGTTGCCGCCGCACCGAGCGCAATCGCCGCGCCGATCCCCACCAGCGTGCGGCCGTCGACGTCGACGTTCGGAACATAGTCGGCGAGGCCCTGTGCTCGCTCCTTCAGGCTGGGTGGCTCGGCATCGTTCGCTGCCGAAAGCGCGGGCAGCGCGACGTCGGGGTGCGGCGCTTCGTCGATAGGGTAGGGCGACTGGTTCGCGCTCGGGACCGGCGGTTCGTGTGACATTTCGCGATCTCCTCCATCATGTGGAGTGCACAACGCATCGTACGGAGAGTCGGTCCCGGCGAAACCGGGCTCGATCGGTACGTCATTCGGCGAAAGGCTAATCCTGGCGCGTGATCCGGAGCGCCCACCGATCATAGCCCAGCGCCTCGACTCGTTCGAGAAGCGCCTGCATTGCCGCGGGCGCGGGACGCGCCTCGCGGCTCAGTAGCCAGAGATAGCGCCCGCTCGGCTCGCCGACGATCGACCAGTCATAGTCGTCGCCATGGTCGAGCACCCAATAGTCGCCGATATAAAGCGGGCCGAAGAATGAGACCTTGAGCTTGGCGCTGGTCGCTTCGTCGGCGACGATCGCGCGGCCCTCGACAGTACTCCGCTGCTTTTTCGGCCCACGCGTGCCGCTGTTGACGATGCGAACGGCACCGCCGTCGGCCAGCGCATATTCCGCAGTGACGGCGTCCATTCCTTTCTCGAAGCGATTTTCGTGCCGGGCCAGCTCGAACCACTTGCCGGCGTAGCGCGCGAGATCGACCGGCTTGGAGGGCTGCGGCACGGCGCGATTGATCACCGGCGGCCGGGATGCGCGCGCATAAAGGAAGATCCCGCCGATGGCAGCGGCGGCGACACCAGTGGCGATCTTGATCGCAGTCGATTGCTTCATGCCTTCACTCTGCGATGCGGTAAGCGCGATTAACAGTATTTCCTCGCCGCCCCGCCGATATCAACTGTGGATGGGCGGTTTGCAGACATCCACCCATGCGGCGTCGATCAATTTCGCCAGACGATCGGGAGCCACCTCGACCGAGGTCGTGAGCGATCCGGCGGCCGGAAACACTATCGCATGGGCGCGGAGACTGACGTCGCAATAGATCGGAAGCGCCGTCGCCAGCCCGAACGGACAGACTCCGCCGACCGGGTGCCCGGTCATCGCGAGTGTCTCGGTTGGATCGAGCATGCGCGGCTTGCCGCCGAGCGCGAGCTTGGCCTTTTGGTTGTCGAGCCGCGTGTCGCCGCTCGTGACCAGCAGCATCGCGCGATCGTTGACGCGCAGCGCAAGCGTCTTTGCGATCTGGCCGGGCGTTACGCCGAGTGCCAGCGCCGCTTCCGCCACGGTCGCCGTGCTCTGTTCGACTTCGATGATCAGCAGATCGGGAGCGCGTTGGGCCAGATCGGCACGCACGGATTCATAGCTCATGTCGGGCTGGGTAGTCGAACCGCGCAGCAGCCCAACAACTAGGTGTCATCAGGTCGGCGATGGGCGCTGACGGCGAATCCCGTATCCACTCGTTTCGCGCCGCGTCAGGACCCGGCCGAATTGCGGATGGTCGATTTCGTCGAATCCGTTGGCGCGCAGGAAGCTCTGCAGGCGCGGGTTGGGCTTGGCACAAGTGAGGGCGTGGACGTTCCAACACACCGCTGCGTACTCGCGCTCCGCTGCATAACGCGATATCAGCTTCCATAGGGCGACAAGCACACTTCGCCACCGCCCTCGATGTGCGCGAGATTGACAATCAACTCGCCATCGTCGCGGTTGAATTCGGCAAGGACTTCGGCGGTACCGATGTGGAACGTGATCGGCCGGCCGAACGCGAGCAACGCGTCCTGGTCGTTGGGAGTAAGCTGCCAAAGCGTTTCAGACGGTGTGCCCTCGATTTGCATGGAGAGCATGGTGCAGTTGCGCTGCCGAGACGGTCAAGATGCCGCGTTGGTTGGCGACAAGGCATGCCACGCCGCCAACTCTCCGTTCATCGCTTTCCCGCCAACGCCTTGGCGACCACTGGATGCGCATAATGCACCGGCGTGTCCTGCCGGTAGGGCCAGGTCGGACGATTGCGGTCGATCAGGACATCCGGACCAAGCGGATCCTCCGGGTAAAGCACCTGGGCCTGATGGAGGTGCGAGTCCGTATGCGCCCAGCCGGTCTCGTAATCGGCCTGCCACTGCAGCATGTAATCGAGCCGCTTGATCTTCCACACGCCGTCCACGCGGACATAGTCGTTCTCGTAGATGCCCGATTCCATGAACTGCTGCGGCACGCCGTCGGGCTTGTACTTGCGGATATCGTGCGAGCCGCCGAGCAGAATGCCGCGAAAACGCCCCTTGGCGGTCTCGCGGTCTTCGGCGACGGTAATCACGTCCTGCATCTGGATGTGATCGAACAGGAAACCGTCATCGGCGTCCTGGCGGCCCTGATTGAACAGCTGGAGGAACCAGTCGACATAGAGCCGCCGGATGCTCTTGTGGCCCTTGTACAGGCCCGAGAGAAAGACGACTTCGCCGTCCTCGGCGAACAGGTTCACCACTTCGTCATAGTGGCAATAGTCGATGTAATAGCCATAGGCGAATTGCAGCCGCTTGATGTCGGCGGCGTCCTCGAGCCGGCCGAGCCGCTCCATCAGTTCGGCATTCTGGCGCTTGAGGGTTTCGAGTTCGTCCATCGCGGGCATCCTGATCCTGGGGGTTGATTATTTTGATTCAGCGTCAGCGGCGCACGGCCCAGCCGAGCAAATTGCCGTCGAGCGCGATGCGGCTCGCGACGCGGTATCCCTGTTCCGACGCGGCGCCGGAAAGCATCAGGAAATCGGCGTAGCGCGTGACGCCGCGGATCTCCTGTGGCGCCTGCGCGAGCAGCCGGCGCGCGAGGCGGACTCGATCGCCTTGCACGGCGATACGTTCGGCGCCTTCCGGAAGCAGGTCTGTGCGCATCAGCACCGTCGGGTCATAGACCCACAAAGTCCCGCCACTGCTCGCGGCCGCGCGTACCGAGCTCGCCACCGCCGGGCCCGCTGCCGCTGCGACGCCGAGGAAGGTGCGGCGCCTCATTTACCGCGCCCGAGATAGTCGGCGATCGCCTTGAGCTGGGCATCGCTCGCCTCGCCGCGCGGGATCGCCGGCATGTTGCCGATGCCGGTGCGCGCGGCCTGGATCACATAGTCTGCAGTGAGATCGGTGCGCTCCTCGAGTAGCGCGGGTTGGACGCGGCGGTCGAGCAGTCCCGTGCCCATCCCGTTGGGCCCGTGGCACATCGCGCATTTCTCGCGGAAAAGCGCCTTGCCGTCGGTGGGTGTCGGCGTACCCTGGCCAGCGAGCGCGGCCGTCGCAGCGGGTAGCAGCAGCGCGGCCGCGGCGAGGGGAAGGGGGCGCTTCACTTGCCGCGCTCCTTCGCGCGGTTCGCGGGCCAGATGCCGCTCTTTCCCGGTGCGATGATCCCGAGCGGGTCGAGCGCGTTCTTCACCCTCTCGTTGAGCTTTCGCAGCGCATTGCCGCCGAAATCATAGCTGCCCATCACCGTGTCCATATAGTCGAGGTGCGTGCGATACTCGCCATAGCCCTGCGAACGCGCATCGGCGATCAGCGCGCGCAGGAAGGGGTCGACGCGCTGCATCATCGCGTCGTCGTCCTTGTTGATCAGCACGGCGTTGACGTTGATCAGGTGGCGCTCGCCGAACGCGAAGCTCGCCTGATAGTCCATGCCGAACTCCTTGTAGCGCGCATAGGTGCGCTTGAACTGTGCCTGGGCCTGCGCGCCCGATTGCGGCAGCACCGGCGAGAACCCGATGTGGCCGCCGCGCCCGCCGTGCCAATTGGCGTTCTGCATCGGGAAAGTCAGCGGCACACCGAACCAGCCGCTCTGCTCGTGGGGTTCGCCGCGCGTCCATTTGGTCGGCTTGAGCACCATCGGCTTGAGCGCGTTCATCGCGCTTTCGAGCACGGCATAGGCGGCCTTGTTGACGCCCTCCCGCCCGTAGAGCCGCAGCGACACGCCCCACCAGCCCATGCCGAACTTCTTGCGGATCGCGGCGATCACATCGTCGCCGAGCGCGCCCGGCTTGTCGGTCCAGTCCGTGCGCCGTGTGACGATCGCGGCGGCGCGCAGCCAGTTGCCGATCGTCGGCGATTGCTGAAGCAGTCCCTCGCGGCGCAGCGGGCCGAGCGTGTCGATCAGCGGGCCGAGGTCGTCGGGCGAATCGAACTCGAGGTCCATGCCCATCACGCTTTCAGGCTCGGGCATCAGCCACATGCCCGCCTTCGTGACGATCCCGAGGTTCGACTGGACGAACATCTGGTCCCACGCCGGGCCGAAGCCGTAGCGATAGAGCTGCCAGGTCTTGCTGCCGGTCATCGCGCCCATGCCGGTGCGCACAATGCTGCCGTCGGCGAGCACGACTTCCATGCCGCACAGCTTCGACGTGTTTTCGCCATAGGGGGTGTAGCCAACGCCGCGATCGAGCGCGTTGCCGATCACCGAGCCCCAGCTGTTGCCGGGTACCGACAGCCACAGCGGGATCTTGTGCGTCTGGAGATAGTCGTAGAGGTCGTAGAAGCCTACGCCCGGCTCGAGCAGCACCGTGCCGTTCGCAAGATCGACTTCGATCTTCTTCATCCGGCTCAAATCGACGATCACCGATCCGGCGAGCACCGGTGCCGCGGAGCCATAGCCGAGGTTCTTGCCGCGGCTGATCGGCCACAGCGGGATATGATATTGCGCGGCGACGCGGACGACCGCCTGGACTTCCTCGGTGGTGAGCGGCGCGACCGCGCCGAGCGGAACGTGACGGCTGTCGTCGATCGCGAACTTGTCCGAATAGGCGTGCTGGTCGTCCTCGCCGAAGAAGCAGTTCGCCGCCCCGACTGCGGCGGCGAAACCGCGCCGCGCGGCTTTGAGTGTCGCCGGGGGAAGGTGCTGGGCCATTTTGACTCCTTAGGGCGCCGTCCAGCGTGTGCGCGCCGGCGGGCGTGTCGCGCCGTCGAGCCGGATCACCTCGCCGTTGAGTAGCGGATTCTGGACGATGAACAGGGCAGTGCGGCCGAATTCCTCGGGGCGGCCCGGCCGCTTGGGGAATTCGACCGTTTCGAGCAATTCGTCGACCAGTTCGTCGGGCATGCCTGCGGTCATCGGCGTCGCGAACAGGCCCGGGGCGATCGACATCACGCGGATGCGGTGCGCCGAGAGGTCGCGTGCCCAGACGAGCGTGAGTGACGCGACTGCGGCTTTGGACGCGGCATAGGCGCCCATGCCCTGCTGCCCTTCGAACGAAGCAATCGACGCGGCGTTGATCACAACGCCGCGCTCGCCGTCGGGGCCGTCGCCGGCGTTGCCGATCATGCGATGCGTGACGAAGCGCGTGAGGTTGACCGTGCCGAGCAAGTTTACGTCGATGACCCGGCGAAAGGCTTCGAGATCCTGCGGTCCGTCGGGGCTGGCGATCGGCCCCAGTCCGCCGATGCCGGCGCAATTAACCAGGATGTCGACGCGGCCAAGCAGGTGGCACACTGCGGTGACGGCGGCTTCGGTCTGCGCCGCGTCCGTGATGTCGCAAGGGAAATGATGGAACGCGGGCGACGGGATCGCGAGGTCGAGCACCGCGACCGTCGCGCCGGCATCGGCGAGCGCCGCCGCCGTCGCCGCGCCCAGCCCGGATGCGCCGCCGCTGACGATAGCCACCTTGCCGTGCGGGTCCATTCAGTGTCCTCCCAGCGCCGGGACTCGCGCCCGATCGTAACGATCGTGATGGTTTAGTGCGTTCCGGCGAACGGTCCAAGCCCCGTCGTAGCCCGATCGATACTTCCTTGTCCCGGCGTACGCGGGGATGGTGATCCTTGGCGTCATATCAAGTCGCTTTCCTCGCGAGACTCAACCCCAGCGCGAGCGCCAGCGCGCCGCCGAGCACTGAAATGAGCGGCACGAGCGAGAAAGCGGGGAATAGTGTCACCACCGCGCTAGCGAAGGCGGTGACTGCGAGTTGGAGCGCGCCGAGCAGGCCGGCGGCAGCGCCGGCGCCGCCTGTCCCGGCGTCGAGTGCGGAGATGGCGGCCGGAGTGAGCAACAGCCCGGCGAGCGCGAAAAGCGCCATCGAGAAGATCTGGAAAATAGTCAGGTTCACCTGTCCGCTCGCAATCGTTGCGCCGAATGCTGCGGTGAGGACGAGCCCCGCCGCGCTGATCCGGATCAACACGTTGCGCGGGCCCCAGCGCTTCATCAGGTTCGGCGAAAGCTGGGTCGTGGCAATCGAACAGCCGGCGTTGAGCGCGAGCAGCAGGCTGTATTCGCCACCCTTGAGCCCGAACAACCCCGAATAGACGAACGGCGCGGCGGTGACATAGGCGTAGGGGATGGTGGTGGCGAGGCCCGCGACCACGGCGCCGGCGAGGAAGCGAGTGTTGCCGAGCAGCGCGCCATAGGCCGGCAGGATCGGCGTCCCGAGCGGGACGCGCTTCTTCGCCGGCAGCGACTCGGGAAGCAGCAGCACGACTCCGAGTCCCACTATTCCCATGCCGGCGAGCACCACGAACAGCCCTTGCCACGGCATCGCCTTGAGTAGCGCACTGCCGAACAGCGGCGCGAGGATCGGCGAGATCCCGATGATCAGGAAGCTTAGCGCCATCAACCGCGCTGCTTCGTGCCCGGTCTTCAAGTCGCGGATCATCGCGCGCGAACAGGCAGTGCCCGCGCACACCGCGAAACCCTGGACGAAGCGCAACGCAATCAGCGGCTCGACGCGCGTCGCCAGCGTGCACGCTAGCGAGGCGACGACGAAAAGGCTCAAGCCGAGGAACATCGGCAACCTGCGCCCGAAACGGTCGCCGAACGATCCAATCGGGATCTGCGCGACGGCGAGCGCGAGCAGGAACACCGACAGCGTACGCTGGACCTCGCCCGGCGTCGCGTCGAGCGCGCGCGCGATCGTCGGGAAGGCCGGCAGATACAAGTCGATCGCGACCGGTCCCAGCGCCGAGAGCAGCCCCAGCGCCAGTCCCAGCTTCCAGGTCGATATCGGTGCCTGTGCGGCGGTCGCCATGCGCTCTCCTCGAATTAATAACGATCGTTATGATTGTCCGAGACAAAGCGCAAGGCGCGAGGGAGAGCGTTCAGACGGACAACCGCCGCGAAATCCCCGAGGCCACGAAAAGCGGGAAGTTGCGAGGAAGGGTATCGCAACTCGGCGTCCTTTGTTAACGATCGTTATGATCGCGTGAAAGAGCGCAAGGAGGGGACGTGGAAGACGAGCTGGCGGCGCTGCGCCGCGAAGTGGCCGGGTTGCGGCGGCAAGCGCAGGCATCGAGCGATTATGTCGCGCTGTGCAACCTCCAGGCCGGCTATGGCTATTATGTCGACAAAGGGCTGTGGGACCAGGCGGCCGACCTGTTCGCCAAGGACGGCACGCTCGAGATTGCGGGGCGCGGTGTGTACAAGGGGCGCGAACGCGTACGCGCCTATCTCAAGAAGCTGCCGCCGTACGGCGACGGCACGTTGTTCAACCATATGCAGCTCCAGCCGCTGATCCATGTCGACGGTGACCGGGCCAAGGCGCGGTGGCGGGCATTCATCCAGCTCGGCATCGTCGATACGGTCGCGCGCTGGGGCGAGGCGGTGTACGAGAATGAATATGCGCGGGTCGACGGGCTGTGGCAGATCGCCGTGCTCCACGGCTACATCACCTACTACAGCGAATATGACAAAGGCTGGGACAAGGGCGGAGTTGCGCTGTTGCGCACCGTCGACGGTCTCCAGCCCGATGCGCCGCCGAGCGTCGAATATGAGGCGTTTCCCAAGGCCTTCATTCCTCCCTTCCATTACCGCCATCCCGTGACCGGAGAGCCCGCATGAACGCCCGACCCACGCTCCACAGTCGTGCCGATCTCTCTGCCGTGCTCGATCGCTTCATCGCCGCGTTGCGCGCGCGCGACCCGAGCCGCGTCGAATGGGCGTCCGAAGTCGGGTTCACCGAGAATAATGTTGCGCTGCTGGTCGGCGACGGCCTGTGGCAGACGATCACCGGACGCGGGGACTATGACCTGCGCTTCGCCGACCCGCGCACCGGGCAGGTCGCGTTGTTCACGACGGTGATTGAGACCAACGACGAATCCGCCACCTGCGTGCGGCTTGGCGTCGACCAGGACGGCGCGATCGCCGAATGCGAGCTGATCGTCGTCCGCGATGCGGATTCGGGGCTCAAATTCGAGAACCCGCGCTACGAACGCAAGCCGGTGTTCGAGGAGATCGTGCCCGAAGCAAATCGCGTGACGCGCGAGCGCATGGTGAGCCTCGCCAACGGCTATTTCAGCACGCTTGAATGCAACGACGGTGCGATCCTCACGCGGTTCCATCCGGACTGCAATCGCGTCGAGAACGGCGTGCAGACCACCAACAATCCCGATTTCTTCATCCCGGTCGCTCGGCTCGGCTGCGAGGAGCAGTTCCGGCTCGGCAATTACCGCTACGACGATCGGCTGCGTGGACGGCGCTTCCCGCTGGTCGACGTGGAGCGCGGGATCGTGCTCGCGCATGGTTTCATCGACCATTGCGGCAAGCTCACCGACTATATGCTGACCGACGGCACGCCCGTGAGCTCACCGATCCGCCGTCCGCACAGCTTCTATCTGGCAGAGGCGTTCAAGATCCGCGACGGAGCGATCGAGCAGATCGAGGCGAATTTCATCACCGTGCCGTACCATATGCCGTCGCCGTGGGATGCATGGGGGTGATGATCGCGGAACGCATTCACCCCACCAGCCGTCATCCCCGCTTTCGCGGGGATGACGGAACTTGGGTGCATGGGCATTCTTGCTCTGAATCGCGCGGGTAGCGCCACGCATGAAAAACCGCGCGACTACCCTCATCCTCTGCGCGCTCGTCATGCTGGTCGACGGCTACGACCTGTTTGCGATGCCGCTGGCGCTCCCGCACCTGGTCAAGCAGTTCGGCATTGCCGCGCCGGACTTCAGCGTGGCGATCTCCGCGGTGCTGGTCGGGCTCGGTGGCGGCGCGCTGTTCCTGGCGCCGTTGGGCGACCGGTTCGGGCGCAGGCCCCTGGTCATCGCTTCGGCGGCGGTGATGTCACTGGCGACCTTTGGCACGGCAACCGGCACGGGCGTCTGGAGTTTCGCCTGTTGGCGCTTGCTCACCGGGCTCGGGCTTGGCGCGTGCCTTCCCAACGTCACGTCGCTGGTGTCCGAAATGGCGCCGCCGGGCTGGCGCGCGGGCACGGTCACTCTGGTTTCCTGCGCGATCTCGATCGGAAGCGTCGTTGCCGGAACGATCACCCCGCTGCTGGTCGCCCGGGGCGGCTGGCCGGCCTTGTTCCTGGCGCCCGGGGCGTTCACCCTCGTGCTGACGCTTCTGCTGTTCCTGCTGCTGGCCGAATCGACCAAGCTGCAGGAGTCGCGCGCGGGGCCCAAGGCGTCGCTGCTTGGGCCGTTCGAACCGCAATATGCGTTTGCGACGCTGGTGTTCGTCGGGCTCTACACCGTCAACGCCTTCGCGCTTTACATGTTGAACAGCTGGCTCCCGACCTTGTTGCCCAAGGCCGGTTTCTCGGTCGCGGCAGGTTCGTGGATGAGCGCGGGAATGCAGGCCGGTGGATTGGTCGGCGGATTGACGCTTTCGCTGTTCCTCGACCGCTCGAAAACCGTGGCCGCGCTCGGCACCGCCTATCTGCTCGTCGCGGCGGCGCTCGCCTTGTTCAGCCTGGTTCCGGCGCAGGCGGCCACCTGGAGCATATTGCTGATGATCGTCGGTGGCGGCATTTCGGGGCCGCTGCTCGCCAGCATGGCGGTCGGCACGGGCTTCTATCCACCGCGGATGACCTCCGCGGCGATCGGCGTCGCGGTTGCGGTCGGGCGGCTGGGCGCGATTGCCGGTCCGTTCGTCGGCGGCCAGCTCATCCGAAGCGGTTTCGGGCCCGCGCCGTTCTTCCTCGCGCTGATCGTCCCGGTGCTGGTCTGCGCGGGCTGGGTGCTGATGATTCCCAAGGTGCGCAAACCGGTCTGAGTGCGGCTTGCCCGTGCGGGCCCGGCGTGCCAAAGGCGCCGCCCCGCACATCAGGAGCTTGCCGTGGACAGCACGTCTGCCGGGGCCCTTGGGCTCGATTTCGGCACCACCAACACGGTCGTGGCGCGCGCCGACGGCGCGCGCTCCGAACTCGTCGACTTCGCGGGCGCGGAGGCGACCGGCGCGGTGTTCCGCTCGGCGCTGTGCTTCTGGGAAGAGGAACGCGGCTGGGATGGTGTGGCGCACGAAGCCGGTCCCTGGGCGATCCAGGAATATCTCCAGTCGCCGCTCGACAGCCGCTTCATCCAGTCGTTCAAGAGCGTCGCGGCGAGCCCCTCGTTCGAACGCGCGCTGATCTTCGGCAAGCCGTTCCGCTTCGAGGATCTCGGCCGCCAGTTCCTGTCGAGCCTGGTGCGCCACGCCGGCGGTGCGCTCGATGCGCGGCCGCGCCGCGTCGTAGTCGGCCGCCCGGTCGAATATGCCGGCGCGCGACCCGATCCGGCGCTCGCCCGCCAGCGCTATGACGCGATGCTCGAAACCTTCGGGGTCGAACTCCATTATGTCTATGAGCCGCTCGGCGCGGCGCACAGCTATGCGTCGCGGATCGATCATCCGGCGACGGTACTGGTCGCCGATTTCGGGGGCGGCACCACCGACTTCTCGATCGTGCGCGTGGCGGCGCCGGGCGCGCTGCGGCGCTGCGTTCCGCTGGCGTCGAGCGGTGTCGGGATCGCCGGCGACCGCTTCGACTATCGCATCATGGATCGGCTGGTGCTGCCGTTGCTCGGCAAGGGCGGCAGCTATCGGTCGTTCGGCAAGGTGCTCGAGATCCCGCGCGGCTATTTCACCGATTTCGCCGACTGGTCACGGCTCGCGCTGATGCGCACGCGCAAGACGATCGACGAACTGCGCCGGCTGCAGCGCGACGCGCTCGATCCCGCGCTGATCGGGCGGATGATGGCGCTGATCGAAGAAGAGCAGGGCTTTCCGCTGTACGACGCGGTCGGGCGCGTGAAGCGTGCGCTGTCGAGCGAGACGCACGCCGAATTCGCGTTCGAAGGCGGCGGCGTGTCGATCGCTGCCGACATCCGCCGCGCCGATTTCGAGGCGTGGATCGCGGAAGACTTGGCGCGGATCGAAGGCGCGATGGACGCGGCACTGGCGCGGGCCGCGCTTGGCGCCGAGGCGATCGACCGCGTGTTCCTGACCGGCGGCTCGTCACTGATTCCGGCGATCCGCGCGATGTTCGACCGGCGGTTCGGCGAGGAGCGGATCGCGACCGGTGGCGAGCTGACCTCGATTGCGCATGGCCTGGCGTTGATCGGATGCGAGGCGGATGTGGCGCAGTGGGAGGCTTGACGAGTTGGGCGGGCAGACTCCCCTCCCTGCAAGGGAGGGATCGCGAGATAAAACATGCCCCGCATGTTTTAGGATCGCGTGGGCACGCGATCCGACCTCCCTTGCAGGGAGGGGAGAAGAAAGGTCGACCCTTGATCCTCTGCCGCCCCCGTGGTTTGTGCCGGGCATGTCGGCACCAGCGCCCCCCGGTCATCGCTTCCCGCCGCAACTGATGGAGGCCGCGCTCGCGCTGCACGACAATCGGCTCTCGGAAGCCGAGCGGATGCTCAAGGCCTATCTCAAGACCGACCCGTTCGAAGTGCGCGCGATTCGCATGCTCGCCGAGCTCGCCGGGCGGATCGGCCGCTATCGCGACGCCGAGACGCTGTTGCAGCGCGCGATCGAACTCGCGCCTGGTTTCACAGCCGCGCGCGCCAATCTCGCGATCGTATTGTACCGGCTCAATCGCCCGGCCGAGGCGATCGCCCAGCTCGATCAATTGATCGAGGAAGATCCCGACAATCTCGGCCATGCCAATCTCAAGGCCGCCGCGCTCGGGCGGATCGGCGGGTTCGACGAGGCGATCGCGCTGTATGAGGCAGTGCTCAAGGATCTGCCCAACCAGCCGAAAATCTGGATGAGTTATGGCCATGTGCTCAAGACGGTCGGGCGCGTCGACGACGGCATCGCCGCCTATCGCCGTGCGCTCGGGCTGGCGCCGGCGCTGGGCGAAGTGTGGTGGAGCCTCGCCAATCTGAAGACGCTGCGCTTCGACGATGCCGACATCGCGGCGATGCAGGCGGCGCTCGCGCGCGCCGACCTTTCCGACGAGGACCGTTTCCACCTCGATTTCGCGCTCGGCAAGGCGTTCGAGGATCGCAAGCAGGCAGAGGTCGCGTTCGTCCATTATGCCGCGGGCAATGCGCTCCGCCGCACCAGGCTCGACTATGATCCCGACGCCAACGAGCGCTTCGTCGATCGCAGCATCGAGATATTCACGCGGGACTTCTTCGTCGAACGGATCGGGCAGGGCAGTCCGAGCCCCGAGCCGATCTTCATTCTCGGCATGCCGCGCGCCGGCTCGACCCTGGTCGAACAGATATTGTCGAGCCACCCGCTGGTCGAAGGCACGTCCGAATTGCCCGACATCCCGTTCCTCAGCCGGCAGGTGAAGGACTATCCGTTCGGCGTGCGCGATCTCGACGCCGCGACTCTGCGCGCGCTCGGCGAGGACTATCTGCGCCGCGCTTCGGTCCAGCGGCGCACTGATCGGCCCTATTTCATCGACAAGTTGCCCAACAACTGGTTGCACCTGCCGCTGATCCGCCTGATCCTGCCCCATGCGAAGGTCATCGACGCGCGGCGCCACCCGCTGTCGTGCTGCTTCTCGAACTTCAAGCAGCATTTCGCCAAGGGCCAGGCGTTCAGTTACGCGCTCGACGATCTCGGCCGCTATTATCGCGCCTATGTCCGGCTGATGGCGCATATCGACGCGGTGCAACCGGGGCAGGTGCATCGCGTGATCTACGAGCGCATGGTCGGTGATACCGAAGCCGAAGTGCGCGCGTTGCTCGCCGCGTGCGGGCTCGTTTTCGACCCCGCATGCCTGGCCTTTTACGAGACCGAGCGCGCGGTGCGCACGCCGAGCTCGGAGCAGGTCCGCCAGCCGATCTTTCGCGAGGGCACCGACGCGTGGAAGCCGTTCGAGCGCTGGCTCGGCCCGCTCGAAGCGGGGCTCGGCGACGTGCTCGCCGCCTATCCCGACGCGCCGCCGCGCCCTTGAATGCGTGGCAATTCTGCCACGCTGCGAACGCGAAATATCCCCGCTTTCCGCCGCTGATTGACGTTCGTTTCACGACCGTACAATTTCTGCAACAGTCTGTTGCCGAATGGGGATCTGCGATGAATCGTCTCTGTCGCCGCGCCGGGTTCTTCGCGCTTCTTGCGTCTTCCGCGCTGACCGCAGCGCCCGCGTTCGGGCAATCGCAAGCGGCTGCCGACGAGGCAGTCGCGGCCAACGACATCGTCGTCACGGCGCAGAAGCGCGAGGAAAATCTCCAGAACGTTCCGATCAGCATCCAGGCGATCGACACGCGGAGGCTCGACCAGCTCAACCTCAGCAACGTCGAGCAGTTCGTGAAAGTGCTTCCGTCGGTCTCGATCCAGTCTGTGCAGCCCGGCAATTCGATCGTCTATATGCGCGGCGTCGCCTCGGGTGGCGACGGCAACCACTCGGGCTCGCTGCCGTCGGTCGGCGTCTATCTCGACGAGCAGCCGGTCACGACGATCGGCGGCACGCTCGACGTCCACGTCTACGACATCGCACGCATCGAGAGCCTGTCGGGCCCGCAAGGCACGCTCTACGGTGCCTCTTCCGAAGCCGGCACGATCCGCATCATCACCAACAAGCCCAGCCTGACCAAATGGGAAGGCCGCGTCGACGGTGAGCTCAACACGGTCGAGCACGGCAATGTTGGCGGCAAGCTCGAAGGCATGATCAACGCGCCACTGACGCCGAACATGGCGTTGCGCGTGGTCGGCTTCTACCAGCGTAATGGCGGATATATCGACAACGTGCCGGCATCGCGCTCGTTCATCAACAGCGTAACGGTGAACAACAACCAGTTCGTCAAGAACAACTACAATGACACCGAGCTATGGGGCGGACGCGCCGCGCTCAAGATCGACTTGAACGACAATTGGACCGTGACGCCGGCCGTGCAGTATCAGGACGAGCGGACGCACGGCCTCTACGCGTTCGATCCGTCGGTCGGTGACCTCAAGGTCGAGCATTTCTACCCCGAATATCGCCGCGACCGCTATATCCAGGGCGCGCTGACAATCGAGGGCAAGGTCGGCAACTGGGACCTGACCTATGCGGGCGCCTATCTCGACCGCAAGGACTATCAGAGCAGCGACTATACCGATTACGCCGAGGCCTATGACCAGATCTACGCTTCGGTTGGCGGCATCGCCGGCTATCTCTACATCCACGACAAGAACGGCAATACGATCGATCCACGCCAGTATGTGATCGGCCAGGATCACTTCAAGAAGATGAGTCAGGAACTGCGCGTCTCTTCGCCGCAAAGCGAACGCTTGCGCATCACCGCAGGCCTGTTCTTCCAGCGACAGAGCAATGCGATCGACCAGGATTACCGCGTGCCCAACCTCGGCCCCGACGTCTCGGTCAACGGCCAGACCGTCACTTTGTGGCTGACCCGCCAGCACCGCATCGATCGCGACTATGCGATGTTCGGCGAAGCCGCGTTCGACATCCTGCCAAACCTGACGCTCACTGCCGGTGGCCGTGCGTTCATGTACAAGAATACGCTGATCGGCTTCTTCGGATTCGGCCGCAATCCGGGCAACGCCTACACCGACTCACCGTATAATGCGGTCGGCAGCTCGGGAACGGGCGTGGTGCGCTGCTTCGCGACCGACGGCTTGCGGTTGCGCGGGCTCGACGACAGCACCAGCGCGGATGACAGTGCGACGCGCGTGCTGTTGCCGGGCGTCGTGGCGAACACGCCGTGCACCAATCTCGGCCAATATCTGGCGGGACAGGGCGTGGTCCCGGTCAAGGCGATCGGCTCGGGCTTCACGCACAAGCTCAACCTCACGTGGAAGCCGACGAACCATGTCATGCTCTACGGCACCTGGTCGCGCGGATTCCGTCCCGGCGGTATCAACCGCCGCACCGACGTGCCCGCGTACAACCCCGATTATCTGACCAACTATGAAGTGGGCGCCAAGCTGACGTTGCTTGACGGCAAGGCGCACCTCAATGGCACGATCTACCAGCAGGATTGGGACAGTTTCCAATTCGCCTTCCTCGGGCCGAACAGCTTCACCATCATCCAGAATGGTCCGAACGCGCGGATTCGTGGTGTCGAAGTCGATGGCAATCTTCGCGTTGGCGGACTGCAGCTGTCGGCCGCCGGCGCCTACACCGACGGCAAGACTCTGCAGAACCTCTGCGCCACCAATACCTTCACCTGCTCCGGTTCCGCCCTCAAGGCGCCGGCGGGTACGCAGCTGCCGATCACGCCGAAGTTCAAGGTCAGTGGCAGCGCACGCTATACCGCAAGGATGGCGTCGGGAGAGGCCTATGGCCAGTTGCTCGTCGCACACCAGAGCTCGGCACGCGCCGCAATTCGCGACGCTGACGACGCATTGTTCGGCCGTCTCCACCAATATACCACGGCGGATGCGGCGCTCGGCTACACCTGGTCGAAATTCACGGCCGAGGTGTTCGTCGCCAACCTGTGGGATGAGCGCGGCTAGGTTTCGAAATTCGCCGAGTGCGGAGCCTGTTCGCGTACCTATATCTATCCGATCACGCCGCGGACGATCGGCATGCGCGTGGGAGCGAAGTTTTAGAGTCGCGGACGCGCCTTTCAGCTGACCTCGTCGCCCCGGCACAAGGCCGCGGTTTTACGGTGCTGTTATCCCGTCCAGGCCTCGAACGGCAGATCCAGCGCATCGGCCACCGCCGCATGGCGGATCTTGCCCGCCGACACGTTCAGCCCATTCGCGAGATGCGGATCGGCCTTCATCGCGCTTTCCGCACCAAGGGTGGCGAGCTTGAGCGCGAACGGCAGCGTCGCGTTGTTGAGCGCGAACGCCGAAGTCCGCGCGACGGCGCCCGGCATGTTCGCGACGCAATAATGGATGATGCCGTCGACTTCATAGACTGGCTCGTCGTGCGTCGTCGCATGGCTGGTTTCGAAGCAACCGCCCTGGTCGATCGCGATGTCGACCAGCACCGACCCGCGCTTCATCGTCCTGAGCATGTCGCGCGTCACCAGCTTGGGCGCGGCCGCGCCAGGCACCAGCACCGCGCCGATCACCAGATGCGCGCGCGACACGGCGGCGGCGATTGCTGCCTTGCTGGCGTACGCGGTCTTGATCTGGCTGCCGAAATGCAGGTCCAGCTCGGCGAGGCGATCGTTGTTGATGTCGTAGATCGTGACGTCGGCGCGCTGGCCGACCGCGATCTGCGCGGCGTTGATCCCGGCGACGCCGCCGCCGAGGATCGCGACGCGCGCCGGCGCCACGCCCGGCACGCCGCCGAGGAGCACGCCACGCCCGCCCTGTTCCTTCTCGAGATAATGCGCGCCCACCTGAATCGACATGCGACCGGCGACTTCCGACATCGGCTTGAGCAGCGGCAGCGAGCGCGTCGGCGACGTCACCGTCTCATAGGCGATGCATGTCGCGCCCGAGCGCATTAGGCCCTCGGCCTGAGGCTTGTCCGCGGCCAGGTGGAGATAGGTGAACAAAATGTGCCGCGGCTCGAGCAGCGCGATTTCCTGCGGTTGCGGCTCCTTCACTTTCACGATCATATCGGCCTGGGCGAATACCGCCGCTGCGTCGCGCGCGATCGTCGCCCCGGCCTCGACATAGTCCGAATCCTCGAAATCGATGCCCTGTCCGGCACCGGTCTCGACGATTACGCTATGGCCCGCCGCGACCAGCTCGGCCACCGAAGGCGGCGTGAGGCCCACGCGATATTCGTGATTCTTGATCTCCTTGGGAACTCCGACACGCATCGAACGTCTCCAGATCTCGTGATGCCGGCCCCTATAAGCGCGTGGTGCGGGAATGTCCCGTTGCGGGGTCTTGTTGCACGTGCTAACGGCGCCCACCGTTCCCAGGGGCGAAATACGGTCGAAATGACCCGCTTCATGTCCATTACCGTCAGTCCATTCCAGTGATCACGCAATCCACGGTGACGGCGGACCCGTCTGCCGCCCCGCATGACGTGGTTCCCGGGCATGATCATTCGCACGATGCGATGTGGAAACTCTCGCTCGGCGCAATCGGCATCGTGTTCGGCGACATCGGCACCAGCCCGCTCTACGCATTCCGCGAAACCTTCGCGAATGAGCACCATCATTTGCTCCTCGACGCCCCGCATGTGATGGGCGCGCTCAGCCTGATGTTCTGGTCGATGATGGTGGTGGTGACGATCAAATACGTCACCGTCCTGATGCGCGCCGACAACAAGGGCGAGGGCGGAAGTCTTGCGCTGCTCGCGCTGATCTCGGGCCGCACCAAGCAGAAGCGCTGGACGAAGGGAATCGTGCTGCTCGGCGTGTTCGCGACTGCGCTCTTCTATGGCGACAGCATGATCACTCCCGCCGTGTCGGTGCTCTCGGCGGTCGAAGGTGTCGCTGTCGCCGCGCCCAACATGCACGGGATGGTGGTGCCGATCTCGGTGGCGATCCTGATCGGCCTGTTCGCGATCCAACGCTCGGGGACGTCGCGTGTCGGTGCGCTGTTCGGCCCGGTGATGCTGACCTATTTCGTGATCATCGCGACGCTCGGCATCATGAGCATCGTCCAGACGCCTCTTGTGCTGTGGGCGCTTTCGCCGCACCACGCCGTCGAGTTCTTCGAGCTCAACCCCGGTGGTGCGTTCCTCGCGCTGGGGTCGGTGGTGCTCGCGGTCACCGGCGCCGAGGCGCTCTATGCCGACATGGGCCATTTCGGCCGCAGCCCGATCCGCCTGTCGTGGCTCGCCTTCGTGCTGCCGGCGCTGATGCTCAACTATATGGGGCAGGGTGCGTTGCTGATCCGCGACCAGTCCGCGCTGCAGAACCCCTTTTATCTGCTCGCGCCCGAAGCGCTTCGCTTGCCGATGGTGTTCGTCGCGACCGCGGCGGCGATCATCGCCAGCCAGGCGGTGATCTCGGGCGCTTTCTCGGTGACGCAACAGGCAATCCAGCTCGGTTTCATCCCGCGGCTGCGCACCGATCACACCAGCGCCTCGACTGCGGGGCAGATCTATATTCCGTTCGTCAATAGGCTGCTGATGGTCGCAGTGATCCTGCTGGTCATGACCTTCGAATCGTCGTCGCGCCTGACCGCCGCCTATGGCATTGCCGTCACCGGCGCGATGTTCATCGACAATTGCCTGCTCGCGGTGGTGCTGTTCAACCTGTGGCACTGGAAGAAGATCTACTCGATCCCCTTGCTCGCGCTCTTCTTCGTGGTCGATCTCGCCTATTTCTCGGCGAACCTGACCAAGGTGCCCGATGGGGGCTGGGTGCCGCTGCTGATCGGCTTCGTCGTGTTCACCTTGCTCACCACCTGGGCCAAGGGTCGCCAGCTGATGATGGCCCGGATGCGCGAGGCGGCGATGCCGATCAAGATTTTCGTCCAGTCGGCGTCCGGTTCGGCGACCCGCGTGCCGGGAACCGCAGTGTTCATGACTTCGACTCCCGACGGCGTGCCGCATGCGCTGCTTCACAATCTCAAGCACAACAAGGTGCTCCACGAGCGCGTGGTGCTGCTCACGGTGAAGATCCTCGACGAGCCCTATGTCGGCGACGATCGCCGCTTCAAGATCGACGATTTGGGCTCGGGCTTCCACCGCATCGTCTTCTACTATGGCTTCATGCAGGACGCCGACGTGCCGGCCGCGCTCAAGCTGGTGAGCGCGTGCGGCGAGTGCGGCACCGAGTTCAAGATGATGGAGACCAGCTTCTTCCTCGCCCGCCAGACGCTGATCGCGTCGAATCGGCCGGGAATGGCGATCTGGCGCGAAAAGCTGTTCGCCTGGATGCTGCGCAACGCCGAAAGCGCGATGGAGTTCTTCCGCCTGCCGACCAACCGCGTGGTCGAGCTCGGGAGCCAGGTCGAGATTTGAGCGGGTTCGTTGGATCGGCTTCGCCGGTGCCGCCTTCCACGATGAAAACGTCCTCGGCGCCGCTGATCGTGACGGCGCTGTTCGGGCGGCAGGACCAGGGCTGGGTCGAGGGCCTGCGTCAGGCGCATTTCCCCGAGGAGCGCAACCAGGTGCCGGCGCACCTGACCTTGTTCCACCATCTGCCGCCGTCGCTCGCCGACGAACTCAAGCACCGCCTCGACGGTTACACGCGCGGGGTACGCGCGCCCAAGGCCAAGGTGACGGGCCTGATCTCGCTCGGCCGCGGCGTCGCGCTCAAAGTCGAGAGCCCGGCGCTTGCCGCGATCCGCAGCGAGCTGTGCGATTCTTTCGCCGGGCTATTGATGCCGCAGGACGCGGGCAGTTGGCGGCCGCACGTCACGATCCAGAACAAGGTCGTGCCATCGATCGCCAAACTGCTGCTCGCCCAACTCGGCCGCGATTTTCGCGCGCGCGAAGTCGAACTCGCCGGGCTCGCGAGCTGGTGGTATCGCGGCGGCCCGTGGGAGCAGCATTCGCGTCACATGTTCGCTTGACCGCTTCGCGGCGGAAACCTATGTGGCGCGCTCTCACGCGACTTGGAGCGCCGTCTGGCGGAGTAGCTCAGTTGGTTAGAGCACGGGAATCATAATCCTGGGGTCGGGGGTTCAAATCCCTCCTCCGCTACCAAGTCGCGTAAAGCATTGAAAAGATCGGACGAAATTCGACCCTTGGGACGGGTCTTGCGGATGCGATACCCCCACGGCTCGGTGCGCACCACACTGAATCCCCGATCCGATCAGATTTGACCGAAACTGCCTCGTCGCAGGAGGCCCATACCTAGGATCGTGACCAAGGGCCGATCATTGGCATCGAGCATGGGTCCAAGGGCGATGGTAGCACTTCCATGCGATGAATGACGTTTCCGGATTATCGCTGGTGATTGCCAAGCCGCGGTCACGGTATGCAACTGGCCGATAGCGGGTTGAAAGCGACATTAGCTCCCAAGGAACGCGAGAGCTTTCGGAACGAATTGCTGGTGGTACTGGAAAATGCCGCCATGTCCGGCATCGTCGTAAAGCACGAGCTCTGAATTCGGGATGCGGCGCGCCAGACCGATCGAGTTGCTGGTTGGCACCATTTTGTCCTGGTCGCCATTCGCGACCAAGACCGGCTGTTTGATGCGTGACAGGTCGGCAGGAGTCTGACGCCCCCACGCGTGAATGGCTTTCAGCTGCGTGATGAAAGCCCGAATCGAGACGCCCTTGTCGCGATTGGCCGCGCGCTCGTTGAGCCGTCGGAGAAAATCACGTCCAGCCCTGCGGCCATTGGCGGTGCTTGTGAAGAAGAGATAAAATTCGGGGTGCCTGAAGGTCAGAGCGGCTTTGATCATGTCGCGGATCGTCACTCGGGTAACCTTGTCGATCCCGACGCCGCCGGCGGGCCCGGTACCCGCGAGGATGATCCTGCGAAAGAGGTGCGGCGCTTCCAGCGCCATTGCCTGCGAGACGAAACCGCCAAGCGAGAAGCCGAGCAAATCGACCTGTTCGAAGCCGAGGGCGCGGATGAAGGCGATTGCGTCGTGCGCCATCGCTTCGACCGAATTGGGCACTGAGCCTTCTGACGCCCCGACCCCTCGATTATCGAAGACGATGACTCGGCGCTTGGCGGCGATGCCGTCGACCACGCGCGGATCCCACCGATCCAGTTCCGCGGCCAAGTGGTTGAGGAAGATTACCGGCACGCCGTTTTCCGGTCCAAGCTCCCGATAGGCAAACGTCGTGCCGCTGACATTGACTGTCTTGGTCGGCGCATATTGCCAGGTGCAGGGCGGTGCCGTTCGTGGCTCTTGGCCTGTGCTCATGTCGATCTCCACGCGCATCGCGCTTGATAGGGCCGCCTCGGCGACCATCCTCATTTCACCTTGACGACGACTTTGCCTTTCGAGCGTCCGGTTTCGATGTAGGCCAGCGCCTCGTTCATAGCCTCGAACGGAAAGACGCGGTCCAAGACCGGGTTAATGGTTTCTGCCTCGATGAGCGCGCTGATCTTGCTCAACTGCTCACCGCTTGCCCGCATGAAGAGGAAGGAATAGGCGACTCCACGGCGCTTGGCCTTTCGGCGTATTCCGGCGCTCAACAGGCGCATCACCTGTTGAAGGAACCAATTCGACCCATTCTCCCTGGCGAAATCGGGATCGGGCGGACCGGAGATTGAGATCAGCTTCCCGCCTGGCTTCAGGACTCGCAGGGACTTTTCGAGCGTGTCCTTGCCGAGGCTGTTCAGGACGACGTCGTAGCCGCTGAGGACCTTCTCGAAATCGTCCTTCTTGTAGTCGATGACGACGTCCGCTCCGAGCCTCTTCACCAGATCGGAATTCGCAGAGCTCGAGGTCGTCGCCACCACGGCGCCGAGGTGCTTTGCCAGCTGGATTGCGATGGTTCCAACGCCGCCGGAGCCGGCATGGATGAGGACCTTTTGCCCCTTCCCCAGCTTGGCTTTTTCAACGAGCGCCTGCCAGGCGGTTAATCCGACCAGAGGGACCGACGCCGCTTCCTCCATGGTGAGGTTCTTTGGCTTCAGCGCCACATCGGCTTCGTCGATCGCGATGAACTCGGCGAACGTTCCGATCCTGTCCTTGTCCGGTCGTGCATAGACCTGGTCGCCGGGCTTGAAGGCTCGCACCTTCGGCCCAACCGACACGACAACGCCGGCGGCGTCGTTCCCCAAGATAAGCGGCAAGCGATAAGGCAGAATGAGCTTGAACTCTCCGTCCCGGATCTTCGAATCGAGCGGGTTCACGCCGGCAGCGTGAACCTCGACCAGAACATCATTGGGCCGCAGCCCTGGCACCGGCACTTCGGCAAGCCGGAGGCCAGCGTTCTTTCCATAACGGTCAACGACGAATGCTTTCATGATCTTGTCTCATCGATGGCGCTTGGCCCTACGCAGCCGCGACGGGCACGAGTGCCTTTGAAGCTTTCCACAGCTGGCGGTTGATGAAGTTCGGCGCGAGCCGGCGCATGAACGCCGCCTGGTTCGATTGCCCTGGGCGGATCTCCAGCTTGCCGGCCCGCAACGCCGTGAAGGTCTGCTTCACGAGCTCATCGGTCGAAATCGTGGTGATCTTGGCTTCGCCGAACTCGCTGGTCATGTCAGTTCGCACGGCCGGCGGCATCAGTTCGATTACCTCGACGCCGGACTCTTCCAGCTGGAAGCGCAGCGACTGGGTATAGGAATGCACCGCCGCCTTGCTGGCGCTGTAGATCGGCATCGCCGGGACCGGGACGAAGGCGAGCAAGGAAGAGACGTTGATCACCGTGCCCCGATTGGCGGTCAGGATGTCGATCAAGGCGGAGGTAGTGCGGATCACGCCGCCAACATTGATCTCCATCTCGGTCATCAGGCCGGCGAGATCGTCGACCGAAGCCTTGAGGTTCTTCGCAACGCCGATGCCAGCATTGTTCATCAGCACGTCGAGCTTGGGGAAATCCCTCTTCACCCGCGCTGTCAGCGCGGCGATCTGCGTGGCATCCGCGCTGTCGCTCTGGATCGTGTGCAGCTTCGGGTGCCTGGCCTTCACCGCATCGAGCGCAGCTTGACGGCGGCCGGTGACGATCACCTCGTTGCCGAGCTCGAGGAATTTGAGCGCGAATGCCAGGCCGATACCGGCGGACCCGCCGGTGATGAGGATGGTGCGACCAGTGAGTCTCATCGAAAATTCCTTGTGTCGATCCCCGATGGCGGGTATTGAATTATGATCACTTAGTGATATTATGATCGTAATGCAAACGGAAAAATTACGGGAGCCCGCGATGCGATATGACAAGGGACGGAAGGATGTGACGCGTCAGCGGATCCTCGAGGTGGCGGCGGACCGCTTCAGGAGTGATGGGATCGCCGCGTCGGGACTCGCCGGCATCATGAGTGATGCCGGACTGACTAACGGCGCCTTCTACCCGCACTTTTCTTCGAAGGCCGATCTTGTTCGTGAAAGCGTCGCCGAGGCGATGGATGGCCAGGCGAATTCGATGCGGGAGATTATCGCCGCGGGCGGGATCGACGCGGCAATCACCGAGTATTTATCGCCCGAGCATCGCGACAATCCGGCAAAGGGCTGCACGCTGGCGGCGCTCTTGCCGGAACTCGCGCGCCAGCCGCTCGAGGCGCGGAGTGGCTTTTCCGAACGCTTTCTGGCCATGACAAATGAACTGGCGGCCGCCCTGCCTTCGCATATCGAGAACCGCGAGGAGGCCGCGATGAGCATTTACGCAACCCTCGTTGGCACGCTCCAACTCGCCCGTACCGTCGAAGGCGCGGATTTGTCCGATCGCGTATTGGCCGCCGGTACGAATGCCGCGCGCGCACTGGCGAATGTCCAGCGGGGATCCGATGCATGAGCGATATTAGCGGTCTCGAGCAGGTTCAGGCGATGATCGCGGCGAACGCGCAACCGTCGATCGGCCGGACACTTGACTTCAATTTGATAGAGGTCGGCGACGGGCTTGCCATTTTTGAAGGCAATCCCGACGAGCGGACCTACAATCCGATGGGCACGGTTCACGGTGGCTATGCCGCAACGCTCCTCGATTCAGCCTGCGGAATTGCGACCCATTCCAAACTCGCGCCGGGGCAGAGCTATACGACCCTTGAGCTGAAGGTGGCCTACCATCGCCCCATCACCGCCAGTACAGGCAGTGTTCGCGCCATCGGCACAGTCACATCCATTGGGCGAAGAGTCGCATTTGCAGAAGCCAAGCTGATGGATGCGAACGGCCGGATTCTCGCGTCGGCTTCCTCCACTCTTTTGGTTATGCCTCGGTAGCGACAGCGAAGCCGCTCCATTCCCCGACGATGGACGCTGCCCGCTCCATGACATCTATTGCGCCGCTGAAGCTGGGCTGGGCGCGGGTGCAGGAGCTGGCGGCGCGGCCGGAACCGGCTCGCGCTTCGCGCTCAGGATCTTGACCGGCGTTTCGAGCAGCTCGCCCTTGAATGCGCCCTGGCTGGTCTTGGTCGGCGAGAGTGGGCTTTCGTGGATCTTGTAGATCACGTCCATGCCTTCGACGACCTGGCCGAACGCAGCATAGCCCTGGTTGTCGCCGGGCTTGGTCGGATCGGCGTCGAACGACGGCTGGTCCCCGACCATGATCGTGAAATCGCCGCGCGCGGTACCCGGCTCGAAGCGGCCGATCGAGATCGATCCGTTGAGGTGCTTGAGCCCGGTCTGGGTGGTCGGTTCGTGCGCGATCGGCGGCAGCACGCGCTTGGGGTCGTTCTGCACGCCGAATTGGACGAAGCCGAACTTCGGCGCGACGCGCACCACGCGATAGAAGACCGTGCCGTCGAGCCGCTTCTGGTCGACATAGCGCAGAAAATTGGCAGTCGTGATCGGCGCCTTGGCGCGTTCAAGCTCGATGACGATGTGTCCGGCGCTCGTCTCGAGCGCCACGCGCACTGTCGGTGGGAGCGGCGCTTTCGGCGTCGGAGCCTTGGTCTGGGCTGCAGCGGGCACCGCAGCCAGCGCGAGCAGCAAAGCGAACATGCGAACCATCGTCATCCTCTCATCGCTTCGGAGCCTGTTTCGAAAGGCGCGGAAGCGCAATGCGCCCGGATGGGCGCATCTCCAAACAGACTCCGCGATATCATGCGCCGAGCGTCCCACTTGATCCAGTCCGATACGCTTTGGCCCGCCGCACCGTAGTTTGACCTATTTGAGGCAAGGTCCCTGCGTACTATTAAGACAAGGGGGAGTGATGCAAGGGGTGGGAGCGTACCGGTGTCTGCTCTTTCAGAGCGTAGCGTAAAAGTGCCGACCGTCGCGTTGGACACAGAAGACCGGAGCCCGATCGGCACCGGCATGATTCTGATGCTGGTCGTTTCTCTGCTGTTCTGGGGCGCAGCGGCGCTGATCTGGCTCCAACGATAGCCGGTTCGTCAGCGATAGTCCGAGCGCCGTTTCGCGTTCTCAGCGGTGCCGCCGGCCAAGGCTGGCCTTTGCCTGCCCACGAAAATCTTGATCCACAGCTTCTTGGCGCCGCCGTGCGATACGCCATGTTGCAAGCCGCGGCGGGGCAGTCCAACAAGCCCGTTCGCCATTCGGACGGAGCAACATGAGTTCTACGCATTCGACGCGCATGCTGATTCTCGGCTCGGGACCTGCCGGGCTTACCGCGGCCATCTATGGCGCACGCGCCGGGCTCGCGCCGATCGTCGTGCAGGGCATTCAGCCGGGCGGCCAGCTGACCACCACGACCGACGTCGAGAATTACCCCGGTTTCCGCGACGTCATCCAGGGCCCGTGGCTGATGCAGGAGATGCAGGCGCAGGCCGAGCATGTCGGCGCGCAGATGATGTGGGATACGATCGTCGAAGTCGACCTCACGCGGCGACCGTTCCGCATGGTGGGGGACAGCGGCACCACCTATTTCGGCGACGTGCTGGTGATCGCCACCGGCGCACAGGCCAAATGGCTCGGGCTCGACAGCGAGGAATTGCTCAAGGGCAAGGGCGTCAGCGCCTGCGCGACCTGCGACGGCTTCTTCTATCGCGGCAAGAAAGTCGCCGTGATCGGCGGCGGCAACACCGCGGTCGAGGAAGCGCTCTACCTCACCAATCACAGCCATGACGTGACGGTGATCCACCGCCGCGATGCCTTCCGTGCCGAGAAGATCCTGCAGCAGCGGCTGTTCGCCAACGAGCGGATCAACGTCTTGTGGAACAAGGCAGTCGAACGGTTCATCGACGGCGGCGGCACCGCCGGTCTGGTGGGGATCGAGCTCAAGGATACCAAGACTGGCGAACTGTCGACGGTTTCGGTCGACGGCGGCTTCGTCGCGATCGGCCATCACCCTGCGACCGAACTGTTCCGCGGCCATCTCGAACTCGACGCCGATGGCTATATCCAGGTGGAGAACGGCAGCACGCGCACCAGCGTGCCGGGCGTCTTCGCGTGCGGCGACGTGATGGACAAAGTCTATCGCCAGGCGGTCACTGCCGCCGGCACTGGCTGCATGGCGGCGCTCGACGCCGAACGCTTTCTTGCCGAGTCGGACTTCGAGGCGGTGGCCGAAGCGGCGGAGTAGGGCGGGGCCAATTGCCCTAATCCTGCCGTCACCCCGGTCGAAGTGCCATAGGCGCTAAGATAAGCCCTCTCCCGCTTGCGGGAGAGGGTGGGGTGAGGGTCTTCTTCTTTCTTCTTCTTTCTTCTTCTCAGTCCTCTGAAGTAAAAGCAGAACAAGAAAGACCCTCATCCAACCTTCTCCCGCAAGCGGGAGAAGGCTCAGAAGGCAGAAGAAGGGCCTATCTTAGCGCCTATGGGCCTTCGCCGGGAAGGTTACTTGGGGGCATCGTTAGTCGCGAACCGCCGCCAACACGCGCTCGAACAACCACTCCTTGTCGGGCGATGAGGCGAAGCTGTCGGCCGCGCGTCGCGCCATCGTGCAATTTGCCGGGTGCGCGCCCGCGCGATCCCACGCACTGGCAAAGGCGATGGCCATGGTGTCGCGTTCGGCCAGAAGGATCGTCACCGGCACGGCGATCGTCGCCAATGCCTGCATCAGCTCGGCGGCGAGGCCGTCGAGCAGTTTGGATTTCCTGTCCGAAATCCTCCGTAATCCGCTGAATAACCTACCAAGTCGAACGCCGCCGCTGGCTCGCCGCAGCCACTCGCCCGGCCGACCGCCATCATGCGCGCGGATCCCCGCGGGTGGCGGCGTATCCTGCTCGTCCAGCGTCCAGGGATTGGCGAGCACCAGTGCGTCGACTCCCGCCGCACAGTGAAACAGCGCCAGCGCGGTCGCGGCGTCGCAGGTTCCGAACGCAACCAGGCGACGCATGTGCGGCACTTCCGCCGCAAATGTCGCCGCGGCGGCGGCGATATCGGAGGCGCTTTCGCGGAACCCGCGGTTTTCGCCGGTCGAATCGCCGACGCCGCGCCGGTCGTAGCGAAACACCGGATGGCCGGCGGCCGCGAGCCGCTGCGCGAGCAGAGCCATTCCGCGATGCGCGCCGCAGCGGATCTCGTTACCTGCCGAGACGATCAGCAGCCCGGCGCTGCCCGACGCTTGGTCCAGGCTGCCGACCAGCGTCTCGCCGACGCACGGGAAGGCGATCAGCCTTCGCAAGCCTGGATCCAGTCGGCGATATCGTCGGCCAGCAGCGCCGCGAGCGACCGGTCGTTGTCGGGCTCGGCGCGCCGCCACAGCGGGGTTCCTGCGAAATGCACATCGGCGGGGCGGGGATCGCCTTCGAGTCGCACGACGCGCACCGGCGTGTCGGAATCCCCGTCATGGGCGAGCCGCGATCTGGCGGTCAGCTCGGTCATCAGATCGGTCGAAATCAGGCTCCCAGCGATTTCGACGGGCGGATCGGCGTCCTCGGCCCAGTCGGCGCCGTCCGCGAACCACCAGAGATCGGTCGGCTCGGCGTTGCTCGGCTTGATGCCCTTGATGCGTGCAAGCTCGCGCAGCAGATCGGGCCCGTCCTGCGGCGCCATGTGCCAGCGGCCCGAGAGCGGGCTGAGTGCGTCGAGCAACGCGCCGCTGCGCACCGACAGCGCGTAGCAGCTGCGATTGGCGGCGACATGCGCGACTGCGGCAGCGAACGCTTCCTGCATCTGCAGGATCGAAAGCGTTTCGAGCGGCACCAGGCTCTCGCCCTGGCCTGGCACGTCGGGCAGCGCACATGCGATGCCGAGCTGCGCAAGCCGCCGCAGCATGGTGACGACGAACGCGCGCGTACGGTTCGCTTCCTCGAGCAGCGGCATTGCGGCGACGACCACCGGACCCTGATCGGGGCCGAAGCGAAGCATCGCCTCGGCACCGCCGGACCAAGTGTAGTGGTCGATCATTTCAGAGATTTATCAATCGCATATCGGCTCAGGCTGCCAAAGCTTTCGAGCATCTCGCCATCGACTTCGTCGTCTTCGATCAGGATGCCGAGCCGATCCTCGAGTTCGGTGAGCAATCCGGCGACCGCCATCGAATCGAGCTCGGGAAGCGCGCCGAACAACGGCGTGTCGTCGACGAACGCATCGGCTCGGCTCCCCAACCCCAGCACGTCGCGCAGCACCGCGCGCACCGTCTCGCGAACTTCCCCGGCATTTCCCGGATGCATGACAACTCCCGCTTGCATGCGCGTCCAATTAAGGCCTGTACCGATGGTGGGCAATGGTCTTGCCGCGGGCTAGTCGGGCTTGGCGATGGCGACCGCTCCGCCCGCTTTGCCGCGCGATCAAAAAGCGCCAATTGGCCGTCACGGATATGGCGAACGGGGGGCTCGCCATTGACAAAACTATATCGTGGAACTATAGTTCATAGAACGATAGGTCGAAGATTTGCGCATTTTTAAGACCAAGTGGACGGCGCGGTTCGCTCGGCGCGCGAGGGGATCGGCAATGCCAGTTTGTGTGAGGCAATCGAACGGGCCGAACGCGGAATCATCGATGCTGATTTTGGCGGCGGGCTGATCAAGCAGCGGGTCGGCCGGAAGGGGCAGGGCCGATCCGGTGGGTTTCGGATGCTGCTCGCCTATCAAATAGCTGACCGGGCTGTCTTCCTATATGGCTTCGCCAAGAATGAGCGGGAGAATATCAGCTCTGATGAATTGGCCGTCTTGAAACAGGTGGCCGCAATGTGGCTGAGCGCCGATGAAGCGCGGGTAGCGTTAGGCTTGACCGAGGGCGAGATACAGGAGGTCGACGATGACGACGAAGAAACCTAGCCGGTTGACTGAAGCTCTCCTTGAGACGGCTGACGGTATGCATCGTATCGGGATCATGGACGATATGACGCATCACCAGATTACGGTTCGTCAGCTTGGCCGCGAACCGCTCCCGACGGCCGCGCCGATCAGTGGCGACGAAATCCGGTTGGTGCGCGAGCGGGCGCATTTGAGCCAAGCGGCCTTTGGTCGGTACCTCAACCTGTCTGTCGGTTATGTCTCGCAGCTTGAGCGCGGTACCAAACAGGCAAAGGGGCCAGCTCTCACCTTGCTGAACGTCATTCGCCGCAAAGGCATTGAGGCGTTGTTGTGAACCGGGCGGACCGACCACCCACCGCGCGACAATAAGGACGGGAAGATTTCGATCTCTCGCCCGTCCGCGCGCATGGTCCCGCTCGATCCCAAGCCGCGCCCGATCGACGCGCTGCCGGCGATGGGCGTGCCCGACGCAGTCGCGCTCGAAGACCGCCAGGGTACGCTGACCTTTGCCGAACTCGAGCGCGCAGTCGGGATGCTCGCGACTGCGCTCGCCGCGCGCGGGCTGACGTCCGGGGATCGCGTCGCTTCCTGGCTCCCCAAGACTCGCGCGGCCTGTCTGTTGCCGCTCGCGGCGCCGCGGGCGGGGCTCGTCCATGTCCCGATCAACCCGGTGCTCAAGCGAGCGCAGGCGGCGCATATCCTTGCCGACAGCGGTGCGCGGTTGCTCGTGACGCAGCCCGCGCGCGCCGCTTCGCTCGAAGCTGGCGACGTGCCAGCCGATTGTACGGTCGTGAACGAAGCAGATCTCGCCGCCGACCAGCCTCTGCCGCCGTGCCGTGCCGATCCGAAAGACCTTGCCGCGATTCTGTACACTTCGGGTTCGACCGGACGCCCCAAGGGCGTGATGCTCAGCCACGCCAATCTTTGGCTCGGCGCGATCAGCGTCGCGCACTATCTTCAGATCGTTCCACAGGATCGCGTGCTCGCCGTGCTGCCGCTGAGTTTCGACTATGGCCAGAACCAGTTGCTTTCGACCTGGGCGGCGGGCGCGCGAGTCGTCCCGCTCGACTATCTGACGGCGCGCGACGTGGTGAAGGCGGTCGATCGGTTCGGCGCGACAACGCTTGCCGGCATTCCGCCTTTATGGGTGCAATTGCTCGATGCCGAATGGCCCGCGGCAACGGCGGCGATGCTGCATCGGCTGACCAATTCGGGTGGCGCGCTGACGCCGCGACTGGTGCGCGCCCTGCGCGAACGCTTCCCGGCGGCCGATCTCTATCCGATGTATGGCATCACCGAGGCGTTCCGTTCGACCTACCTTGCGCCCGCGCTGGTCGATGCCCATCCCGATTCGATGGGACGCGCGATCCCTTTCGCCGAGGTGATGGTGGTACGTCCCGACGGTTCGCGTGCCGCGCCGGGCGAGACGGGCGAACTGGTCCACGCCGGGCCCCTGGTCTCGCTCGGCTATTGGCGCGATGAGGGCCGGATGGCCGAGCGCTTCCGTCCAGCCCCGGCCTTCTCGACGCTCGGCGGCACGGCAGTCTGGTCGGGTGACAGCGTCCGCGCCGATGCCGACGGACTCCTCTATTTTGTCGG
>Ga0105248_10000768_pt1 | contig 36009 bp, 16 predicted proteins | sample KBSS34metaG_FD_81524 | JGI IMG/M metagenome (GOLD analysis project Ga0105248, IMG submission 81524) | Switchgrass rhizosphere microbial communities from Kellogg Biological Station, Michigan, USA - KBS S3-4 metaG | ecosystem: Host-associated > Plants > Roots > Rhizosphere > Soil | place...
CTGGTTCCTACTCCGCCTGTGGCAAGCATGGCGAACAACAACGCTCGCGGCGGCAATTCCCCTGGCTCCGGGCCGACGATGGGGACGATTGGATCGATGCCCGACCCAGAGCAGGCCTTGAACGACATGTTGGCCAATGAGCAAGCGGATCGGACGAGTTTCCTGCTGGACCGGCGCGTGGAGATGACTCTGGATGCGATCGAGCAGATTGGCCGTTACCTTTCTGGTTTCGAAGGCCGCAAGAACTTGATCTGGTACTCCGGATCCTTTCCCGCTGGAGTGCTTCCCGACCCGGTCAAGAGCGCCCAAATGCGAGTGTCCGGCAGCATTGTGCGCAACGATTCCGCACGGAACTACTCCGATAAGCTTCGCACCGCCACCAATCAGTTGACCGCGGCGGAGGTCGCGGTTTACCCGGTCGACGCGCGAGGCCTGACCGGAGTCCCACCCGACCAGTTTGCAGGGGAAACGGGCACCATGGATACGCTCGCGGAGCAGACCGGCGGACGAGCCTTCTACAACACCAACGCCCTGGAGCAGGCACTCGAGATGGCAGCGGTGGATGGATCTTCCTATTATTCTTTGCTCTATGCCCCGACCAATCCAAAGTATGACGGTTCCATCCGGCACATTAGGGTCATGCTCTCCCATGCGGGGTATCGGATAGCCTACCGCAGGACTTATTTCGCCGATCCTGTCGACAAGAAGCGCCACGGCGGGACACCGGCCGAGGGGGACAAACCTGGGGTCGAGGATTTGCCGAGCGATGAGAATTTTGGTGCCCCCTTGACGCACGATCTGATCTTTGCCGCCCACGTACAGCCGATCGGAAAATCCACGACAGCAACGGAGCAACAATTGGCCGCGCTGCGACCGTATCAAGAAGCAATGGCAAGGGCAGTGCACCGCAAGCGCCCTCCGCGGACGGCTCCGCCGGCGATGCAACAATACGCCATTGAGTACAACGTGCTCGCCAAGCTTCTGAATTTTCCACTCGCCGCGGACGGGGCCTACCATTCCGACATCTCATTTGCACTGATTGCATACGACGAGGACGGCGGAACCTTGTGGGGTACGAAGACAACCCTGCAGGACACGATTCCGCAGTCGCGAATCGCTCAGATTCGTAGCGACGGGTACCGCGCCGTTCAGAGCTTTTTCATTCCCGTTGACACCGCGGTTTTGCGCATCGCAGTGCGGGACGGACGCAGCGGCAAGGGCGGAACATTGGAAGTGCGGCTGCCCGTGGAGCCAGCGGTGGCTCCTTAGCGTGACTGGAGAGAAGCGGAGGCCGAGAATTCATAAATCCGCCACTAAGTTGCCGTTTGCTGGAACGTTGGTCCGCAGGGATATGAATGTATTATCCCGGAGATATTGGAGAAACTCGATGAACAGGTTTGGCAATGCGGCGGGGATGATCGCCATAATCGTTTGGGCAGGAGCGGCTTTAGGCTTGGCACAACCGGAGGCTCCACAGCGGAAAGGAGCCGCGCAAGCCATTCCCTACGCACACCTACAGGAGATTGGGAGCGGCGACACGGAGGCGACGATTGCTGAGAAGGCGTCCAAAGTGCTGCCGCGCCCCAACCAGACTGCGTGGATGCGCCTGGAGCGAACCTTCTTTATCCACTTCGGGCCGAACACGTTTCGCGGGGTGGAGTGGGGAAACGGCCACGAAGACGCCTCCATCTTCAATCCCACCCAGCTGGACGCCGACCAATGGATGAAAGCCGTCAAGGATGGCGGCGGCAAGATGGTGGTGCTGGTGTGCAAGCATCACGACGGCTTTGTCCTTTGGCCGACGCGGTATTCCGGCCACTCAGTGGCGGCCAGTCCGTGGCGCGGGGGGAAGGGCAACCTGGTGAGGGAAGTCGCCGATGCCGCGCATAAGTACGGTATCGAACTCGGGGTCTACCTCTCCCCAGCCGACCTGTATCAGTTGCGCACCAATCCTCAGAATCCCGGCGGATACTACGGAGACGGCAGCGTGAAGCTTCGCTCAACGATTCCGACCAATCCCGAGGCGTTTAAGTCTGATCCGTCGAAGGGAAGAAAATCGCCTCCCGGATTTACCAGCTACAGCTACGAAGTCGATGATTACAATCGTTATTTTCTGAACCAGCTGTACGAGTTGCTCACAGAATACGGTCCAATTCGCGAGGTTTGGTTCGACGGAGCCAATCCCGACCCGAGCGTATCGGAGACCTACGACTACAACGCCTGGTACGACCTGATCCGAAAGCTGCAGCCCGAGGCGGTGATCTTTGGCAAGGGACCGGACGCGCGCTGGGTGGGCAACGAGGGCGGTGTCGGACGAAAAACCGAGTGGAGTGTGGTGCCCCTGTCGGCACCGCCAGACAAGTCTCGCTGGCCTGACATGACGGACAACGATCTCGGCAGTCGGGCCAAACTCAAGGCCGGATCTTACCTGTGGTGGTATCCCACGGAGACCAATAATCCCATCCTGTACGGGTGGTTCTGGGCTAACAAGAAGCCGGTGAGGACGGCGTCTGACCTGATCGACATCTACTACAGTTCGGTGGGGCGCAACGGCAACTGGATTCTGAATCTCTCGCCGGATAACCGTGGCCTGATTCCCGACAATCAGCTCGCGCATCTGCACTTGATGTCGAAGGTTCTGGCCGAGACCTTTTCGAAAGATTTGGCAGAGGGGGTTCAATTGTCGGCCGATGGCTCCCATCCATCGCATCGGCCTGGGGTGGCCCACGATGGCAACCTGGACAGTTGGTGGGAAGCGCCCGCTGGAGCCACCTCGGCTACCGTCACGCTGAAGTTGCCGGAACCGCGAACCTTTGACGTGCTCTCGCTTCAGGAAGCCGTGGACCACCGCGGCCAGCGGGTCGAGCATTTTTTCGTCGATGTCTGGGATGGCACCAACTGGAAGCAGATCGATGAGCAGACGACGATCGGACACAAGCGGCTGCTGCGCTGGAGCACGCCCGTGACCACCGATCGGGTACGCATCCGCATTGTGGCTTCGCGCCTGGAGCCAACACTGGCCGAGGTGGGCCTGTACAAGCAGGCTGATTTTCTCCCCGCTCCGGAGATATCCGAGCGCGACGCTGCGGGTCTCGTGACGGTGGGTGCAGTCAAGGGCCAGCCCGTGGTATATACCCTGGACGGCTCGACACCGACAGCGAACTCCCGCAGAGTGCAAGGACCGGTCGAGATCAAAAGCGGCGGGATGCTCCAGGCAGTAGCACTGGGATTGGATGATCAGCCAGGTCTGATGGCTTCACGAGATTTTCCCGGCTATGCGCCGGAAGGCTTCACAGTGGCTAGTGTGGACAACGAAGATGCCGGTGCCGTGGCAGCGAATGCCATCGACGGAAAGTCGGCCACACTTTGGGAGACTCATAGACCGGCGACCGCCGAGAAGCCGCACTGGATTGCCATCGACATGAAGAGCCCCCGGCGGATCGCCGGCTTTGCTTACTTGCCCCGGCAAGATAAGTCGCACGACGGCGTCATCCAGAACTACAGGATCGACACGAGTCCGGACGGTGAGCATTGGATACCAGCTCTTGAAAACGGTGGCTTTTGGAATATCGAGAACAATCCAGTTCAGCAGCAGCAGTCGTTTCCAGCCGTCGAGACACGCTATTTCCGTCTGACGGTTCTGAAAGATGTGGGCGGAAAGGGTTGGGCCAGCGCAGCGGAAATCACCGTACTTCCAGCCGACGACTCAGAGAGTCACTAGCAACCAAAAATTGCAGTCCAGCGACTCGGGCCTAGGTACTGATTTCTGATCTGGTGGTACTAGGTGTCGATAGGTAGTGGCGCCTCACTCCGACTCATCGATGACTTCGATCGCTGAGACGGTGGCGTAGTTCTCAATCGGCTCGAACGTGAGATCAAGCTTTCCTTCAGCCGAGGGTCGAAGGTGAGAGAAAGTCTTGGTTACGGGGCGCAAGCTGCCCGCCTCTTTGAAGATATCGAAATTGTCGATGAGAGTCGACCCGTTGCAAAGAATGCGGAATATGCGGCGACCTATACCCGGATCGGCGCCCCAGTAGAGCTCGGCGAAGTGGAGCACCACCTTGTAACGTCCGTGCGGATCGACCGGGACAGAATAAATGAAGTGACCGTACCGTTCATGCGCGTATAGGCTCGGATCTTGCGTCCCGCTCACAATCTGGGGTAGATCGGAAAGATGTCCGTTCTGATAGTAAGTGTCGGGCCGCCAAACGTTCCCCATATGGTCTGTCACCGCAGCTCGCTGCGCAACCAGGCGGATCGGTAGCTGCTTATGGGGTTCGCTGGGAAGCAACTCGATCGCGTTGAGCGACGGGGTAGAGTGGACTCCAGTGAACTTCAAATGCAGCTTTCCATCGGTGTCTGGATATACATCCTTGAAGACTCGCTCATCCGCTATATTGGCTCCCAGGGCATCGTCGGCTATGTTGAAGCCTCCAAAGACAAGCTTGCCATTCATTTCCACCTTGAAGGATGAGATGGTGGCCTCCTCTGATTGCGGGGCAACGAAGTAGAGGTGCAATTCGTATGGCCCCTTCGCCAGCGGAATGTCATAGCTGAAGTCGTCTAGCCGCCAATGCTCAAAAAGCATTGGGTCGCTGGTTCGAGTGATCGTCTGCTCCGGCCTGGAGCGCGCGGTGCCCCCGTCGTAGTATCGGTCGGCTTCCCAATAAGCTCCTGCGCTGTCGATTCTAGGCGTGCCGTTGTATCCACACAGCAATCGAATCGGAACACGTACGGAATTGGCGTGAGATGCAACCGTCGCTGGACTGTTTGTAGAGCCGATTTCTGGGTCGGTTGGGTGTCCGAATGAGACAAAGTGCCGCAGAGCAAATGCTCCTGCAACAAGGAGAACAATCGCCACCGCGGAAATCGAAAGGACTAGCTTTTTTCGAGATGATGCAGTGGATTGCAGTTGCGTAGACTCTCGGCGCGAGTTCACGGCTTCGATACCCGAGTTGACAGATTTTGCTGGGTCCGCAATCGCCGTGTCCCGGTTGACCGCCCCAGCTGCAACGATGGATTGCCCGGTCAAGGCAGAGTCGGTGCGATAAGAGAAACACGGCACGTAGCTGCCAGGCGGAAGCGAGATGACCACCGGATGGTCGATGCCTTCTGTCTCGTAGTATTCCTTCAACCTTCTCCGTAGACGGTAGGCTTCTACGCGGGCAATCGAGTCTCTGGTGGGATCGAAGACCTTCTCGGAGCGGCCAAAGACGTTGATGGCTATCTGGAACTCATTGATCTCGTCCGAACGCTTCTGAAAGTAAAGTTCTCCTATGTAGGCCAGGAGTTTGGCCAAGCGTGGTGTGCGAGAAAGGCCGGCGATTACCGCTTCCCATTCAGCGCGTTCCGATTCCATCGATCGTGGAGGCGATAGATCCGCCATCGAATGTAACCTCGCTCATTCCAGCATTATAGTGAAATTATTTTCAGGGCGACAACGGCCGCGTGGCAGGATATTTTCGCCTCGGCCGACGCCGAAGACCTGCGGTTAAAAATGTTACATGTGCTGAAACTACAAATGGTTATCGGATAAGGATAGCATTTAGCTTTTTTGTGCATGATTAACGATTGTGCTGGGTTGGGTCTCTCGCTTAGAGTCCTGCCTGTTCCCCTTTCCATTGTCACATTCGGGCAATCCATGGGGAAAGATTGTCGGGGAGAACACCGTTTAAAGCTTGCAGCGTTCAAGAGACAGGTCGAGGACTCTGTCGTCTTTGCGTTGCTCACAAACAGTACACGTCAAAACGTGGTGGTTTTCCTTCGGCGCGTTCTTCGAAAGCGATGCATGTGCGGGTCTCTCTCATGGAGAATTCGACCGGTGCTTCGTAGCCGGAATGACTGGCGGATGGGCGAATTGAAGTAAGGCACAGGCAACGGTCTCGAGCCTCACTTCATGGCATCTCGCATGCGACTCAATGATTCAGAACGCAACTGTTTTTGGGAGATACGCCCTCATGCTCGCTTCCATTTCAAGGCTCAGATTTACAATCGGCGCGACTCTGGCTTTAGTTTTTTTCGCGATCTCGATTGCAGGGCAGTCGACCGCCAACCTTCCCCGCAAGATAGTCATCGACCATGTCAACGCTGTGGGGCCAGTCGATCACTACTTTGATCTTTCGATCGGATCGGATTACCCGGGCACTCTGATTCGCGACGACAGCCAGGCGCAATTGAAGCTGGCAGTCAACGAACTCGGGTTTCGCTATGTCCGCTTCCATGCAATCTTCCACGACGTGCTCGGCACGGTGACGGTCAAAGACGGCAAGACGGCCTATAACTGGACAAAAATCGATCAGCTCTACGACGATCTGCTGGCGCGTCACGTTCGCCCTTTTGTAGAACTGGGTTTCACTCCGGAGGCCCTTGCAACCAGCCAAAGCAGTATCTTCTATTGGCATGGGCTGACATCTCATCCTAAGCCAGATGGCTGGCGGGAACTGATCGATGCATTTATCCGTCACATCGAAGTGCGATATGGAAAGGATGAAGTTCGCACCTGGTACTTCGAGGTCTGGAACGAGCCGAATCTCTCAGGTTTTTGGGAAAACGCTGACCAGAAGGCTTACTTTGACCTTTACGACCTGACGGCAAAGACCATTAAAGCCATCGACCCGGCATTACGCGTCGGAGGACCGGGAACTGCCGGTGCCTCCTGGGTGCCAGAGTTCCTGCATCACGTTATGCAAAGCGGCGTGGGGGTCGATTTTGTAACGACTCACACCTACGGGGTCGTCGGTGGATTTCTCGATGAAAATGGCAAGGACGACACCAAGCTCGACCCCTCGCCAGATGCGATTATCGGCGATGTTCGAAGGGTGCGTGCCCAGATTGCGGCATCTTCGTTTCCTCAACTTCCGCTGTACTTTTCCGAATGGAGCACCAGCTACACCCCGCGCGACTTCGTCCACGACTCCTACATCGGCGGGGCCTACATCCTGGCCAAGCTCAAAGCCTGCCAGGGACTGGCGCAGGGAATGAGTTACTGGACCTACACCGATCTCTTCGAAGAGCCAGGGCCGCCCCATGAATCGTTCCATGGCGGATTTGGGCTCCTGAACCGTGAAGGAGTCCGCAAGCCTGCCTATTTCGCTTACAAATACCTTCACGCCCTTGAGGGGCAAAGCCTTGCCACCGCGGACTCACAGGCACTGCTCTCGTCTCGGGATGGAAACTATTCCGCGGTATTGTGGGACTTTGAGCAGCCGGATCAAAAGCTCAGTAACCGGTCCTTTTATACAAAGCAAGTTCCGTCGCACGATGCCCCTCCAATCAAGTTGGAATTTGGTCACCTACCCCCGGGCGTCCACTACAGCCTCAAAGTTTACCGGACCGGCTATCGAAGAAACGACGCGCTGTCGGACTACATAGAGATGGGCATGCCAAAAGATCTGACCGAAGCCCAGCTGGCACGCCTGCAAACGGCCACCAGCGATCTTCCAGAGGCTAGCAAGACGGTAGTGTCCGGAACAGAAGGGACTCTCTACTACACCCTTCCAATGAACAGCAACGACGTTGTGCTGGTGACGCTGTCACGAATCCTTAAGTAGTGAGGTTTCCCCTCTTCCGGCCGGTCTACCGGTCTTGACAAGCCTGGGCGCTTGCCCCGCCGATTGGAATGGCCTTCGATGTTTCATCTGTTCGTGGCCTCAGCGAGAATTCTTCATTTCCTTCCGGCTTCGGTAGGGACCAGATACCTGCGAGGAGCGGGTACTGGCCCCTCAACTCCTCGTCGGGAAGAACGTCGTTGCTTGAAACCCCTACTTTCGCTGAGTTGAGCATCTTGTCGCGATAATGGCCGAGCCAATTTCATGACGCGCTCTATTGCGACGACAAGACTGTGGCGCCAGACATTGGGCATCCGACCGGTTGAAATTTCACTAGGCCATTAGTTCGGTTGAGAGCATCAGAAGAAAGCCCGCGCAAGCGCCAGTCCGGCAAAAGTCCGAATTCCCAAATACACAGTTGCAACAGAGAGGAACATCTTTGGGCTGAGCTCACGTAACGCGCTCAATCTAAAGGCTCTTGCTTTGTTTAACAAACCTGTGCAACTTGTAACCATTTTGTGCCTAGATTAACGATTCTCAGCCACGTCAGCGGTGACTACACTCGGTCCCGTTCTTCCCAATGGTGAATTTCGATACCCGAAAAATCGAACCGGGAATTAGGGGAGTTTGGTACGCGGCAAAGGCCTTGACCAGCAATTTCTTTCGCTGATCGTCCCGGTCTTGCAAACGCAGCTGACCTCATCCGAGAGCCGGTCGATTTGTCGCCTCGGGGAAACGATGAGATAGCCAGGCCAACCCATCGATGGATGGCCAAAAGGAATCGAGAACAGAAAGCTTTAGGAGACCAGATGAATATTGCTGAACTTTTCAGGAACTCAAGAGACGTGTGGGCAGGTTTTCGGGTCTGCTTCATCGCCGTCGCGGTTGTTTTTTTGCTGTCGGGTTCCCCGGCTGCATTTGCCCAATCAGTCTTCGCAAATCTATCCGGCACGGTGACTGACTCCAAGGGAGCCGTGATCCCCGGCGCAAAGGTCGAAGTCCTCAACGAGGGATCCAAGGTTGCCCGGCATGCGGTAACCAACAAGGCAGGATTCTTTTCCTTGACCCAATTGCCAACGGGATCCTACACCGTCACAGTCGAATTCAAGGGATTCCAAAAGTGGGAAGGCTCAGGAATCGATCTCAACAGCAATGATGACAAAACCCTCGGCATTCCTCTCAAGGTTGGGTCTGAGGCCACGACCGTTCAGGTAAACGCCAACTCCGATGAGATTGACGTTACAGATTCCGGTGCCAAGTCATTCACTATCGGCTCTGAGGAATTGCAGAAGTTGACCTTGGTAGGCAGCAATGCCACCGAAGTTCTCAAGATCCTGCCCGGCTTCGCTATGAGCAGCAATGGCGGCACCAATCAACCGAGCTTCTCTGGTGGAGTCATAGGAATCAACGCGTCTTCCTTCGCCGGCGGCACCGGCGGCCTAAGTGGCGGCAGCATCAATGGGCTTACTGGAGGGGGCCTTTCACTCAACTCAGATGGACAGAACACCGCTGACCCGGGCTCGCCCGGAAGCGCAACGCCTGTCAACCCCAATCCCGATATGATCAGCGAAATGACCGTGCAGACCTCGAACTTTGGCGCAGACAATGCCAAAGGGCCGGTCGTGATCAATACGGTCAGCAAAGCTGGCACCGCTGCCTTCCACGGCGATGTTCGTTTCCATGCCCGGAACTCGGTACTGAACGCGGAGGAGTCCAACAGCAAGTACAACGAGTCCATCGCGAGCAATGGCTACTCAAAGGGGCAGCTCAAGGGGCCTGAGCACTATTACTACCCTGGCGGCGGCGTTGGCGGCCCCATCATCATCCCGGGCACCAACTTCAACAAGAATAGGACAAAGTACCAATTCCATGAATCGTACGAGCACTACGGCCAACTGGTTTCAGCCAGCCAGCTGGATCGCGCCTTCCTGCCCACCGCTGCTATGCTCAACGGCGACTTCAGCGCCTTGGCCGGATGGCAAGACAAGCTCAAAAGCGGCAATATCAACAGTGTACCCACAGCCAACCCAAACAGCGCCGGTTATAATGTTCGCGCGAAAGCAGGTTGCGATATCGTCGGCGGCGTGATGACCGAGGCTTGCCTGTCGCCGCTAGGGCAAGGGTTGCTGAAACAGGTTGCTCCGGCACCCACAGCCGCTGTCCCCAACGAGTTTGGGTTCAATTACATCAAGGTAGTCTCAGGGAAGGCGAACTCCTACCAGAACGTTGCACACTTCGACCTCAATCTCAGCGAGAATACCAAGGCGTACGTGAACTGGAGCCACCAAAGCGAAGGCGCAGAACAGCCGAATGGACTCTGGCGACCAGCGGGAGATTGGACAACTCCCCTGGCTGTTGGCGAGATCAGCTTCAACAAGTCGGATCTCTACACGGTGAACATGGTGCACGTCTTTTCGCCGACGTTGACGGTGGAGGGGCGCTTCGGCTTTACGCACATGCTCATGCCGGGCGCAGCCGAGCATCAGGATAAGGTTACTCGCACGGGCTTGAACTTCCCGCAGAAAGGTGTCTTTGGGAGCCCCGTGGCGCCTCGCATCACCAACAACTGGAGTTCTGGAAGCAACCGCGCCATTCCATCGTTCGGTGATTACTTTATTTACTACCATCCCGGCCTCTACGCCGAGAAACAAACCCCCAGCGCATCTGCGGATGTCACCAAGGTCATCAAGACGCATACCCTGAAGTCGGGTTTCTTCTGGGAGAAGACCGGACAAGCACAGGACGCCGGCAGCCCGAGCTATGGCGGCGCTTACAACTACGGCGCATGGAGCGGCACTCAAACGGGGAATCAGTACGCCGACATCATTATGGGACTCGTCGACGACAACTACAGTGAGAGCGTATTCCCCAAGACGAGCTGGGATCACGCCTCCACAGCATCGGTCTATGTTACGGACCACTGGAAAATGAACAATCGGATCACGGTCGATTACGGATTGCGCATGGATCACTTCGGCGTGCCCACACCAGACACTCAATTTGGCGTTGCTGTCTTCAATCGCAAACTCTACGCCAGCCAGCTTGCGGCAGGCGTGCCCAACGCCGGAATCTCATGGCACACCCTCGACCACAGCATTTCGAAGAGTGGCACCACCGCGGATCTGCTCAAGTTTCAGCCACGCTTCGGCGCTGCTATCGACGTCTATGGCAACGGCAAGACCGTTGTACGCGGGGGCTGGGGCTTATACCTCTATCAGGGCTCTATTTTCAATGCCGATGGCGCCAAGGGAACAGCCCAGGGTTCGGTCGACTGGAATTGCAATAGTGGCAGTGGCTGCGCGACCTGGGAGGATGTCGATGGTCACACCAACAATGGCAGCGGAGGCGCAAACCCGTGCGTCGCAGGCATAAACTGCGCTCCGACTGCTCCCATAGGCGGTCTTGTTGCGAGCAATCCGGCGAACCTGAAGCACAACGGCGTCAGCGTCGTTGACCCTACATACAAGGACAACCCACAGACCGCGACTTACAGTCTGAATGTGGACCAGAAGCTCCCGGGCAAGATGCTGTTTGAACTTGCGTACGTGGGAAGCCATTCGGAACACGCGCAAGAGTCCGTTAACATCGACGCCGTCCCGGTCGGCGCGATGTCCGACCCCGCGACGGTGTTGGCCGCTCCCGATTGCGCCCAGTATAAGGGCACGACTAAGACAGCCGAAGGTGACCGAAGAGCGGCCGTGAACGATAGTTCCTGCCAAAGAGACTTCCGTCCGTACCAGAACTACACTGCGATCAACGCCGTCGAGAGCACTCGAAAGTCCCAGTACGACGCGTTCCAGGTAAGCTTGCAGCGTTCTTCGGGTTGGGCATTTTTCATGCTCAACTACAGCTGGGCCAAAGCACTTCAAAGCAACGACAAGTCCGCCGCTTTCAAGGACTATGGCGCGAGTGAGTACTGGAGTGTCAGCGGTAGCAATCGTGGACAAGTGGTGAACGCGGCCTATAATTTCGACCTGCCGAAGCTGAGCCATGGAAACCTGATTGTCCGGGGTCTTGCCAACGGCTGGGCGATCTCGGGAATCACCACGATTCAGCAGGGGCAGCAGACGACTGGAGGCGTTAACGGTAGTTCGTCAAGCGGAGGGTCAAACGCAGTTCTGGTTGGTTCACCGGACGTCCCCACATACGCACAATTCACATGCGACCCGAAGATGGGCCTGAAGAATCATCAGTTCCTCAACGGCAGCTGCTACACGCTTCCAACCGCCGCCGGTAACTTCGGCAACGGACGCGTCCCGTACACCCCTGGACCCATGTATTGGGACAGCGATGCAACCATCGTCAAGAACTTCAAGATTGCGGAGAAGCAGAACGTGGAATTGCGCTTCGCGGGCTTCAATTTTCTGAACCACACCCTGTTGTCGTTTAACGGCAACGACTCTAACCTGAGCCTCAACGGGAACGCCACGGATACACAGCACGCCTGCCCTGGTGTTTCCTGTCAGGAATTCGGTTTCGCGGACTACCATTATGGTCACCGCGTTATCGAATTGGCGGCAAAGTACTCCTTCTAACCTGGATCCTCGGGGTGACCGTCGTGGTCACCCCGAGCGTCCTATTTCCAGGTCATGACCACCGCCTGCAAACTTGAAATACGCCCTCTTTGACCTATCCTATTTCGATGCCTTCATTCCACATCGGCGCACGCTTTCGATCTCTGCATCCAACGATTCTGCTGCTCGCTCTTTCTATGGTGTTGTCCGCTGCCGCCGATGCACCGACGCACTTTGATACCGTTGCCCGGCAAGCTGATGCAGCGCGCACCGCGAATCAGGTACCGGATGCAATTCGTCTCTATCGCGAGGCAACACGCTTGAAGCCCGATTGGTCTGACGGCTGGTGGTATCTAGGAAGCCTGTTTTACGATCAGGATCGCTTCGCCGAGGCCGCCGCTGCCTTTCAGCATCTTCTGGACAATCCCAAGTACCGCGGCTCAGCACATGCATTCCTCGGGCTGTGTGAATACGAGACCGGCCAGTACGACGAGGCGCTGGCGCAGTTTCGAGCCTGGGCAGGAGCGGGGTGGGCAGGAACGCCCGAGTTGCGCACTGTTGGCTATTATCACTTTTCTCTTTTGCTGACGCGCGAAGGAAAATTCACACAGTCGTTGGCTCTGATCACCTGGTTGGTGCCGCGGCTAGGTGACAATGCCGAACTTACCGAGGCCATGGGGCTGGCTTCGCTGCGCATCCAGTACTTGCCTGAAAACTACCCGCCGGAACTGCGCGAGCGGATCTGGCTGGCCGGCAAGGTAGCCTTGTACGCGCAGATGGCGCCTCGCCAATTTGAATCCGCCGATCAGTTTGCCGTGCAGCTTGTGACGCGCTACGCTGGGCAGCCCGAGGTGCATGCTGTTCGCGCAATGCTCTACGAGATCGAAGAGAAAAAGCCGGAAGCTGAACTGGAGTATCGCGAAGAACTCAAGATCTCTCCCAACCATATTCCCGCCCTGGTCGCGCTTGCCAGCATGGATCTAGACAAAGGCGATACAGCCGAAGCCGACGTTTTTGCACAGAAGGCAATCGCCATCGAACCTAATCACGCCGAGGCGCACCACTTGCTGGGACGTGTCTTTCTAGCGAATAGAGAACTGGCGGCGAGCGTAAAAGAGCTGGAAACAGCAAGACAACTTGCCCCCAGGAGTGCTGCCGTGCGAGCCCACCTGGCCATGGTCTACGGCAGACTGGGACGAACCGGGGAAGCTAAGGTCGAGTCCACCGCGTATGTTGAGTTGAAGAACAAGGCAGATGCCGCTGCGACTCTGCGCATGAAGAACGAGGGCGAACCGAGGATACCGGGGCAGGACTTGTCGGACGATTCGCGGGAGAAGACAAATTGATTTCCAGAATTCTGCTGATCGCTCTTCTCCTGGCGTGCGCGATAGCGCCGCCAGCCCCGATTGCGGAGGCGTCCACTGATCCGCAGCGAGAGGATTGGAACCAATTGCTTCAGAGCGCCGAAAAGGCGCGCGATGAAAATCGCGACGAAGATGCACTTCGGTTGTTTCGCCGTGCTCTGATACTGCAACCGGAGTCCGAGGAGGCATTGTGGTATTTGGGCACGATGCTCTACGAGAAGAAACAGTACGCGGAGGCGCGCGACACACTGCGACTTTTCATGACGCTTCGCAGCGATGCAGGGGCGGGATGGGCGCTGCTGGGTATCAGCGAGTTTAATTTGCGAGAGTACCCGCGCGCCCTCGATCATTTGCAGCGCGCCAGGACCATGGGAGTAGGCGATCGCAAGGAACTGTCCCAGGCGATGTTCTACCACCTCGCCATGCTGCTGAACCGATTCGAACGCTACGACGAGGTAATGGTGATTCTGGCTAGCGCCGACCCGGACGACTCGTTGATCGAACCGGCCGGCCTACACGGTTTGCGCATGCCGTACTTGCCGGAGGAGATTCCGGCCGACCGTCGGGAAATGGTCGAGATCGCCGGCAGGGCTGTCATAGCCTTTCAGGCGCAGCGTTACGACGAGGCCGAAACGGCCTGCAAGAAACTGATCGCGGAATACCCGAACGAGCCAGGCGTCCACTACCTTTACGGTGCTTTTTTGTCGATTCAACGTCCGGGAGAGGGCGTGCCAGAACTCGAGAGGGAATTGCAGATCTCTCCTGCGCACGTACTGGCGCGGGTGCGACTGGCCGAGCAACTGATTGGCAAACGAGACTATGATCGTGCCCTGGCGCTTGCCCGCGAGGCCATCAAGCTGGAACCCAAACGAGTCTCCGCCCACCTGTATGCCGGAGAGGCGTTGGTGGGTAAAGGAGATTTAGCCGACGGAATCAAGGAGCTGGAAATCGCGCGCGACGGAGAACCCGATGCCACCAGAATCCGTTGGGATTTGTTGCGCGCTTACGTCTCGGTCGGTCGTAAAGATGATGCCCAAAGAGAGAAACAGGAAATCGAAAAGCTGCTTCATACCGATGCGCAGGGCAATCCCGGTGAAGCCGGGGATACCCCGCACGATCAAACTACGCATTGAAAGCGTGGCGTGGCGATTCGATGATGCGAGTTCGGTTGTGAAAGAGCGCAATCGAGTCGGCCACCGATGATTGTGCTGTTTTGAAAGGACACCACTGAAGCTGTGCCAAAACTTGCGCAACACGGATCAGGTATAGTCCTCCGCGGGATGACCTTTTTGCGATTGTGGAAGCCGAGATTCGCCGTAGTAAAGGCGATTGCATTCAGCGCTCGCATGGTTGCATGTCTCACTGTAGGTTTTGTCGTAGCGGCTGCTCAGCAGCAGCCCGCGCCTCCTATTCATTTTTCCCCGCGTCCCATCGCATTTTCGCTTGATAGCAGCGAAAGCCCTCAGCGGCACGCGCCGGAAACAATGGCCGGAGGGGTGGCTGTCTTCGACTACGACCGCGACGGCAAGCCCGATATCTTCTTCACCAATGGCGCGAATATCAACACCCTTAAAAAAGATTCGCCCAAGTACTGGAATCGCCTCTTTCACAACAACGGCGACGGTACCTTTACAGACGTGACCGAAAAAGCAGGACTCAGTGGGACAGGTTTCGATATGGGAGTGGCCATCGGGGACTACAACAATGACGGCAACGACGATGTCTTCGTGGCCGGCATCTACCGCAATACGCTGTATCGAAACAACGGCGACGGTACCTTTACAGATGTGACTGAAAAGGCAGGCCTGGCATCGCACGCCGACAAGCAGTACGGCCCGCTCTGGTCCGTGGCCGCCGCCTGGGTCGACATCAATAACGACGGGTTGCTCGACTTATTTGTAGTGAACTATATGTCCTGGGATGGCAGCAAGGAACCGGACTGCAAGTTCAACGGGAAGCCGGAGTATTGCCATCCACGATTCTACAAAGAGACACCGAGCCAGCTCTTGCTCAACAACGGCAATGGGGCATTTACCGATATCTCGGAGCAGGCCGGTATTCGCGCGCATCCCGGCAAAGGCATGTCGGCGTGCATTGGCGATTACGACAACGATGGCCTCCCTGACATTTTTGTGCCGAACGACAAGCTCTTCAATTTCCTGTATCACAACAAGGGCCATAATCGTTTCGAAGAGGTCGGGTTCGAGATGGGCGTGCCATTGCCGGAAAACGGCAACCTGATCTCGGGTATGGGATGCGATTTTCGCGATTTGAACAACGACGGCAATCCCGATATTGTTCTCACCGCGCTCCAGAACGAGACGTTTCCGATTTATCAGAATGTTTCTGGAGCCTCGTTCGAGGAGATCACATCGCGTAGCGGGATGACCGTGCTCAGCAACCCCATGTCGGGATATAGCGTGAATATTGCCGATTTCGACAATGATGGCTGGAAGGATATTTTTGTGAGTCGAGGCGACGTCGCCTCTCCCAATATGGCAAGCCAAACCCACGTGGACCAGCCCAATACCGTCTTTCGGAACTTGCAAGGCCGGTGGGCCGCTCTGACCGAGGAAGCAGGCTTTGCCGCCCAGCCTCCACGCAGGCACCGGGGCGCGGCCGTTGGGGACTTCAACGGTGATGGCAAGCTCGATCTAGTGGTGACCGCGATCAGTGCTCCAGCGGAAATCTGGATCAACGACAGCGCAGGAGTCCATCACTGGCTTGAATTCGCGCTTGAGGGAACCAGGAGCAATCGTGACGGCATCGGCACCCGCATCAAGCTCAGCGCCGGAGGCAAGGCGCAATACAACCACATGACTACGGCCAGCGGTTATGCCTCCTCCAGCGCTGGACCTATTCACTTTGGCCTGGGCGCGGCTCGCGTCGTCGACGAGGTCGAGATTCGCTGGCCCTCCGGCACAATACAGATTTTAAAGAATGTAGCAGCCGATCAGGTGGTTCACGTCAAGGAGCCTCGCTAGGGAGCGCGACAGTTTTGAATGCGTCGTCGCCATGGCTTGACACGCGATAAGATGCCTACGCGCAAGAACAGAAATCTGCTGGAAGCAGCCCAAAAACGTAACCTCACTGGAACTACTAAAGGAGCAAGATTCCATGATGGAATCCGATTTGCAAATACACCAGGTTCCGAGATTCTCGACCGACGAATGTCTCCCATCATGAGAGCGCAACGCAAAGCTTTCTATGCACCGCTATTGGATCAGGGTTGGCTGCACGTGGCGTTTGCCGTGCTCATGGCATGCTGTTCGGCTGCAGCTCAGTCAGGTGGCACACATCCAGACGCGCAACCCTCCGTGCAAACTGCTCCCATTCAGTTCACGAACGTCACCTCTGCAGCTGGAATCAACTTTGTCCACTACCGCGGCAATAACGGGGTTGCCATTAATCGCGAGATTTTCGGCCCCGGTGTTTGTGTCGCCGATTTTGACGGCGACGGTCTGCAGGATATCTACTTCGTCAACGGTCGCGACCTGTACCATAGTGGCGTCGACGTCCGCAATGTGTTGTACCGCAACAACGGGGACGGAACATTCACCGACGTCACGGAGAAGGCCGGAGTCCAAGGCACAGGCTATGGTTTGGGTTGCGTCTGGGGTGATTTCAACAACTCCGGATTTCCGAGCTTATTTGTGACTCAATATGGGCGCAACGTTTTTTATAAGAACAACGGCAACGGAACGTTCACCGATGTCACCGATAAGGCGAAAGTGGCCGGTACGGAATCGGGCACTCTCTTCCATAGCGGCGCCACTTTTTTCGACTACGATCGCGATGGGCTGCTTGATCTCTACGTCGCCGGTTACGTCAACCTGGAGAGCGGTCCGCGCAATTGTCCCTTGCAAGGCACCATGACCAGTTGCCCGCCCTCCGCATACAAGGGAAGCGCGGGAATTCTCTATCACAACAATGGTGATGGCACCTTTACCGATGTCACAAAAGCAGCGGGCGTTTACATGCCCGAAGGCAAGGGGTTGGCCGTCGGCGCAGCCGACTACGACAACGACGGCTGGCCCGATCTGTTCATCGCCAACGACGGGATCGTTGCCTATCTCTTCCACAACGATCACAACGGCAAGTTTACTGAAGTCGGACTCACCGCAGGCATGGCCGTGACTTTGCGCGGCAACACCATGGCTGCCATGTGCATCTCCCTGGGCGACTACGATAACGATGGCTGGCTTGACCTCTACATCTCCGATTACCAGAAGTCTTCCGATCACATTTGGCGCAACGATCACGAGGGCGGCTTTTGGGAAGTCAGTTATGAGACCGGCATCGAACGTCAGACCCGCGATGTCCTCAGTTTTGGCGGCGGCTTCTTCGATTACGACAATGACGGCTGGCTCGACCTGCTTATCGCCAATGGCCATGTGTATCCGGAGATCGATGCGGTCGATCCGCAAACACACTTCAAACAGATCAACTCGCTCTTCCACAACGAGGGCAACGGCAAGTTTGTCGAGACCACCAAAGTGGCGGGCGATGGCTTCAAGATGCCATACGTCAGCCGGGGCGTAGCCTTCGCCGACTTCGACAACGATGGATTTATAGACGTGGTTGTCGGCAACAACGGAGACCCACAGCTGCTCTTGCGCAATAGCGGGAGCAACGGAAATCACTTCGTCAATTTCCGTCTGGTGGGAACCAAAAGCAATCGCGACGCCATGGGCGCACGCGTTCGCATCGTGGCAGGCGGGCTGTCGCAGATACGCGAGATTGCCGGAGGTGGGAGCTATCTCTCGCAAAGCGACTTGCGCGCAAACTTCGGGCTTGCAAAAGGGACCCGAGTCAACACCGTTGAGATCAGCTGGCCCAGTGGTCTAAAGCAAGTGTTTCACGATGTTGAAGCTGACAAGTTCTACCTGATCGAGGAAGGCAAGGACCAACTAGGGCTTCAGAAAATCCCTCGCAAGCCGTCCGTTCAGCAGTGAAGACGATGATCTGCGGTTTTGTGCCGAGCTTGGGTCTCCGGTTCCGGGAACCGGCAATTAGGAAATCGCAGCCGCGGCACGAATGTTTGAATGACTTATGGATTCACTTCCGGCTGGGGACCCTTGACACGCGCTTTGTCATTCAATTCGAGCGCAATTCGCTGCTCACGCTTGCTGTCCTCAGTCCGATGGAGGCGCGCATAGACCGTCGCGAGCTGGACATGGGCCTCCAAAAAATCGGGCCACTGCTTCAGCAGTTTCTCGAAACCGCTCCTGGCCTCGTCCAAGCGTCCGGCGGCGGCATCCATCGCGCTGACTTGAAACTGAGCTGCGGAAGAGTCCTGCCGCAATAGCAGCGCACGATTCAAGTATGGTCCTGCGCCCACTATGTCCCCGTCGTGCCGCAGAATTGCGCCCAGGTGCAGGCATGCGTCGAAATCATTCGGGTCCGCTTGTAACGCGCGCCGCAAGGCCGTTATGCCTTCTTCGCGTTGACCGTCCTGCAGCAGAGCTTTGCCATAGATTGTCCATCCGCCCGGGATATCCGGATTCAGCTCCAACGCTTTGTGAATCGTTGCCGCGGCTGTCTTGTGGTCTCCCGCAGCCTCTTGCGCTGTCCCCATCAACAGGTTGGCCACCGCGGGGTTGCCCTTGCGCAGGATGCGGTCGATCACTGCCGCGCCCTTTTGGGTCTGACCGTCCTGGATCAATGCCCAGCTCAGGATGTACTCGAGGGTTGGATCGTCAGGGTGAGCATCGTAGGCAGGTGTCACGAGTGCGATCGCATCCTGGAACTTCCCCAACCGCAGGTAGCAGTCGGCCAACAGGTAAAGGGCCTGCTGATTGGCAGGATCGAGCTTGTGCAGGGTATCGAGTTGGCCGCTCGCCTGGCTGAAATCGGCCTGTTTATAGAACGCAAGAGCAAGGTCGAGAAGCACTGTCTGGTTCCGGGGATCGCGTGCGAGCGCCAGCCGATATTGCTTCATGGCATCGCCATAGCGCCCTTCTTGCGCGAGAGCCGCGCCCAGGTTGGTGCGGGCTTCGACAGAATCGGGAACCTGTTGGAGCAGCTCCTCATAGAGCTTGATCGCTTGTGCCGCATTTCCAGCGTCGAGAGCTTGGCCAGCTTGGTCATAGAGGGCCTGTGGGGAGGCCACCTGGCAATCGAGGCGTAAAGTGCAGACCATTGCAGTTGCAATTGCGACGGCCAGAATTGCGCAATGAGTGTTTTGTATGCTGCGCATATGGAAGCCTAAATTATAGACGGTCCATTATTTTGCGATTCACTTGCGTCTGCTGCTTTTGAAGTGGGTTACTCCAATTCGCCCAGACCATACAAATGGGAACTCGATGTTTGGGGTTGGCGGATTGAGTGAGAGACAGCGAGGGTTGACCCTTGGCGTCAGCGACGACAAAATTTAGATCGCCGTCGTTGTCGACGTCTCCGGTGGCCCTGCCGTGGCGCAATTCGAGCACCCCTCCGTAGAATCCGGCCTGGTGGCGACAGGTCGACGCTATCCAGCCGTTGATGCCAGATATACCTCAGACAATGCGAGCGAAGTTGCAGGCAAAAATCGTTCGAACCCTGTAGGCAAGCAAGCATAGGCCCCAGCCTCGCAGGACAATGTGAGTCAATTGACTCACATTGCCATTCGTTCGCTGCAACCGAGCCCCCTCTACGTACGGGCAATGTAACGTTGGACGGAACGGGACGTGGGGAGCCCATTTTCAACGTGTACATTCTCCAACGTGGACGATAACAACATTGTGCAAAGTTAACCTATTCGATTCTTCGTGCTGCCATCTACATTCGTTTGCACATTTCAAAGGTCAGTTCTGATGACTTGGAAAATGGAAGCGAAAATGTTCGACGCAGACTTGTGATCGGCCGTCACCTGTTCGCAGATTCGGCCACTTTCTCTTCGCGAAGCCGACCAATGAAGATTGATTTTTTAGTTGCCTCCATGCAGACCAGAGAGTCGCGGATTGCCCACAACTTAAGCAATTCCGCGATTCTGTCCGGAACTACAGGAGGCGTTACTCCTATTCCAGAATCCTTGAAACCGCGAAATTGAACGGAGTCACAATGCACACTCGCATCCTGCACACTTGCTGGCTGGTACTGGCTGTAGCATTCATGCTGGTTACGACCGCCAGGGCACAAACCTCCTGCAGCATCGGTTACAGCGTAACTGCCACGTGGAGTGGCGGCTTTAACGGCGGCATCACCATCTACAACACAGGCACGACAACCATCCCTACGTGGAATCTGGGATTTGCCTTTGCCAACGGCCAGGTGGTTTCTAATTCCTGGAACAGCACCTATAGTCAGAGCGGCGCGAATGTGACGCTGACTAACGGTCAATATACCGGCAACATCGCCCCCGGCGGCAGTGTGAATAGCGTCGGCTTCACGGCGAGTTGGAACAACACGACGAACGCCGTTCCTACTGCATTCACGCTCAATGGCGTCGCCTGCAGCATCGCTCCGACAGCAGGAACATTCACGCTCTCTGGGCCCACTTCAATTTCCATTTTGCAAGGTGGCGGTGGCGGCGAATGGATCAACATAAACGGCTCGGGCGGATTCAACGGCACTGTGTCCTTCAGCGTTTCCGGACTACCGAGCGGGGTAATTTCCGGATTTTCCCCGAATCCCGGTAGCAGCGGAACATGGCTGCAGTTGAATCTTCCCAGCAGTGTGGCGCCGGGAAATTATCCAATCACCGTGAAGGGCACCACAGGAACACTAACCTCCAGCGCGACTGCCACCCTGGTAGTAACCTCGACCGGCAGCTTTACTCTCGGTGCCTCACCTTCCTCAGTGACGGTGAAGCCTGGCGGCTCCTGCCCCGCGCAAATCAACGTCATGGGTTTGAACGGTTTCTCCGGCGCGGTGACGCTGAGTGGATCCGGTCTTCCCAGCGGCGTCACAGCCAGCTTTGGCTCCAATCCAACCACAAGCGGATCGACGGTCAATATCGGAGCATCATCCTCAGCGTCGCCAGGAAGCTACACCCTGGCCGTGAATGGCGTATCCGGCTCGCTATCTGCCAGCACCAACCTCGGTGTAACGGTGTCCAACTCGGCGATGACTGTCACGCCCGAAGTAACCACCATGCCGTTTGCGCAAAACTTGATTGTGAGAGTGGCAGTCAACTGCGGAAACGGTATGCCGACCGGCACGGTTGTCCTATCCGGCGCGGGCTATACCTCATCCCCGGCAACGCTGGGCAATGGAAGTGCAACCTTCTATGTACAACCCGGCTCGCTCGCGGTCGGTTCCGACACCCTGACGGCGACCTACACTCCGGACTCCGGCAGTTCATCGAACTATGGCACCATGACATCGACGGCATCGATCACAGTAACGGCACCGGGCACCACCAACGTCACTGTGAACATCGACTCCCATGCTAATCGCCACCTCATCAGCCCGTACATCTACGGCATCAACAGCCTGACGGAAAGCGATGTTCCCGCCCTGTCCCCGGCGTTGGTGCGCTTCGGAGGCAACGAGGCTTCCGACTACAACTGGAAACTGCACACCTACAATACCGGTAGCGACTGGTATTTCGAGTCCTACCCCCTCGGCAACGTCGACTCGGTTCAGTTCACGAGTTTCACCAAAGCGAACGGTGGTCAGGAGTTGGCCACCATGCCCATGCTCGGGTGGGTCGCCAAGCAATCCGGTTGGAGCTTTTCCATACAAAAGTACGGCCCGCAATGCCAGAACCAACCCGGCAACTCCGATGAGGGCAACGGCTATAAAACCGATTGCCAAACGCAAATCGTCAACGATCCGAACGATGCCTACTATCCGCTCGTCGATACCCCCAGCGACTGCCCATCCGGAACTACCGATGGAACCACATGCCTCGATCGTCAAACCTGGGCGCAAGCGCTTGCCACAGCCTTCGGCACCGGCACTTGCACTGTCCCCTACACCGCAATCAGCAGTTGCCACTTCTACGATATGGACAACGAACCGGAGATCTGGAATGGCTCGCACCGCGATATCCATCCTGCCAAACCGGGATACACCGAGTTGCTGAATTCTTTTGAACAGGAAGGTACAGCACTGAAGACCTGGGATCCAAGTGCAGTGCGCTTCGGCCCCATTCCCTGCTGCTGGAGCTTCCTCTGGTCATCCGGTCCATCGGGTGACGACAAGAACGCTCACGCCGGCATCGATTATGCGCACTGGTTTATCAACGAGGCCTACTGGCGAGATCAGATCAGTGGCAGCCGTACCCTCGATGTCTTTGATATGCACGCCTACTTTGGCGACAATATTGACAACTCCGGCTACACCAACGCGCAGCTGCGCTCAGAGGTGGCAAAGTACCTTCGTACCTACTGGGATCCGACGTACTACATCGCCGGGGACGACGCCAATTGGATCACCACGACTCAACCGAATCGCGCCATCCCCTTCATCATCCCCCGCATGAAGGCCATGCTCAACACCATCTATCCGGGAACGCCGCTCTCCTTCAGCGAGTGGGAGTCATTCTTCGGCGAGTGGGAGTTCGCCACCGCTCTCTCCGACGCCGATGCCTATGGTGTCATGGGCCGCGAGGGTCTGAGCTTCTCCACGCGCTGGGGCGGGCCTTCGTCTACCGATAGCGATTCCAATCAACCTCACCCCAACTACACGTCCTTCAAGCTGTGGACCAACTATGACGGAGCCCACCATGGCTTCGGCACGCTTTCCATCTCAGACCAGAGCAGTGCCAATCCGGACCAGTTCGTCAGCTACGCAGCACTTAACTCAACACGTACGACGATGACCGTCATGGTCCTTAACAAGGACCCAGGCAACATCGCGAATGTCTCCTTCAACCTGAACGGCTTCACCCCATCCACCTATACGGCCTACACGGTTCGCTCGACCAACCCTGGCGCGATCACCACCTCGTCGACGCAGTCCTGGAGCAATACCCAGACCTTCCCGGCGTACAGCATCACCCTGCTGGTTATCAGCGGAAACCAAAACCAGACCCCGGCTACGGAGTGGTACATGAAGGCGGACGACCTGATGGTTCCCGCCGGCAGCACCGGACTCCTGAATCCGTCCAATTACAGCGGGTCAACCAACGTGACTATCTCATCGGCGGTCTTCGACTCATTTGAGGGCGCACCGGCCTGCACTGGCACTCTCAACATCACCAGCAGCACCATCTATCAGTACTGGCCGGCGTTCATCTACTTCACGGCCCCCACCACTCCCGGGTTCTGTCATTACACGGTGACCGGAAACGATGGGACAGGGACCTACTCTCAAGGCGGATGGGTCGTAGTCGGCAACCCATCTGGAACCGTCTCCATCACAAGCGGAAACGGACAATCCGGAACGCATGGGACCACCCTCTCGGCTCCTCTCACAGTAACGCTCAACGCAGGCGCATCGGGACTCTCTGCCTCCGGTGCCGAAATCTTCTTCAGCACGTCCGCCGGTACGCTTTCAAACGGCTCAACCAGCGGAAGCAAAGTTATCGCCACCACGAACGGTTCGGGCGTCGCATCGGTGACCCTGACCTTGCCCTCCACAGCCGGATCCGTAACCGTCACTGCTCAGTCGCAGTTCGCGCTGGGTGGTACCACCGCAACCTTCACCGAAACCGCGCAGTAATACGGCATCTCGGCCCCCGTTGCGTTCGAACATACGTAACGGGGGTGAGGTCATCGAACGCGACGACTGACCCTTTTGTCCTCCCCGGGAAAATATCGGCCTCGTGCGGCCTCTTCCCCATGTACCAGCGAGGTTGTGCTCGTCGAAGCTGCCGCTTATATCAAACGTTCGAGCACAAAGCTCAGCTGGGCGGAGTTCACCTAACTGCAACGATATGCGTGTGGCGGGATTGCGCGAACATCTCGAAAATATCAACTGCGGCGTCTCTGTGCATCTTCGAGCAAAACTGGTGGGCCCACCAGGACTTGAACCTGGAACCAACCGATTATGAGTTTCCGAACATTCCTGTAAGTCTATGATAATAATAAAATAACGAGCGTAATTAAGTGTGGCGCTAAGTTATTGAGTGAGTGTAATTTCGCGCAATTTATCGAAACAGAGAAAAGCTAACGAGTGTACCACCGGAGTACCTGCAATTTTCGGGAATGCAGTAAGCTTGAGCTCAAAATGAAGTGCGACAACATTGCAAATTTCACATATGGCAGAACTCTGATATGGACTGTTCTGGTGATTTGACACTTCTTGACGAAGTTGCTCATGTGTCTCAAGTTCTCGCGAGTTCAAAACTCTTTGCAAGTCGAGAGAGTTCTTGTCGTATCGTAAGCTCGTCAGATCCGCCAAAGCCGAGGAGCACCACGTTTGGAGCAAAACTCTCAGAATGCATCGATCAACACAAGAGCTCAATCGGCAACGTCTCTATACTGATTGATTGCTTAAACGCTTTGCTGTTCTGATCACGAGTGACCGATTGCGTCAGGATCGACACGATGAGGTCCATGCTGCTTTTAGATCGAGGATTCTCAGGTATGTTTTGCGGCTGGTCCTGAAAGAGCCGACCAGCCGCTTTGATCGCCAGTCTTACTTTGCTTCCTTAGTGATCGCGTCCGCAGCGTTGCCGGCTACAACCCAGCTTGCCGATCCGGCAACGACGGCTTCATCCTCGAACCAGAGGAATCCAAAGTCGTCGATGCATTCCGGAAAATCTGGTTTGATCACGATGTATCCCGGAATCACGGCGCCCGGAATGTAAGCATTGTCTGCGCGGTTATTGCTATACGTCCTTGTCTTCGAGACCGTACCGACACCCGCAACATACGAAGTGCTGGAAACTGGGTGCGTGCCAAGAATGTAATTGACGGCGCGAAGGGTATATTCGGAACTCACAAGATCCGGAAATGCTTTGTGCAGAAAGTACATCCGAATCGCCATATCAACCACGGCGCCCGATCCACCCCATGTGCCCAGGCTCGGGGGTACGCCGAACGGTGTGGCGTTCAACTGCTTATCCTGATCGGCGATATAGGTCTTCACGGCATCCCGCAGTTGATCTTTCGCGCTTGCGTCCAGATAAGGCAATGCCCGAACTGCGGTCCAACCACGAAAGCTCATCTGTTGCGGGGCGATCATCTCAGGGAATAACTCCTTTAGACGGGATTTGTACGGCTCTGCTCCATTTGTGGCAATGGTTAGTTCGAGAGCCGCAGCCCAGTCCTGCCCAACGCTGAACGCGCCACGGCCGGTAGGAGGCGCTGGTGGAGTTGGCGGAGTTGGTTGGGCCACGGTTGCACCAGAAGCCGTTGGGGCGCCTGCGTGAGAGCCAGCTACCACACCCTGAGACGCCGCCAGCACGCCCGCTGCGGGAGCATTTGCCGGAGCTCCTCCGCCAACCCCGCTTACTGGAAAAGGCGTCGGATGAGCCTTCTCGTCGTTCCATGCTTTGATCGCGGTATCGAGGCAGTCTTTTGCGAGTGCGTCGTCATATCCTTTCAGCACGTCTGACGCCGCAGCCAGCGCCGCAATGGCATTCCACTGGAAAAACGGATTTGTGGTGGAGAATATCCAGCGGTCGTCCGGCCTGCCGGAGAAATCTCCTTTGACTTCATTCGGGCCGAGCCTGGGGTCGTAGATGCGGCCGTCGGTTTTCGACGCTCCATCGCCCAGGTGCGTGTACTGCCGCAGATCTGGTTCATGCGTGCCGCGGATTGAATGGCCGATATTGTGGAATTGCGCCAGGATGAGCAGCGCCCCGTGCTTCACTTGCTCCACCGTATCCGGCACGCCATCCGGACGATGCATCTCAACCTCGCGTGCCCCTTCATCTACAGTAAGCTCGTCGTACTTGAGATCAAACGCGCGGTACGCCAGAGCCAGACTCTGAATCACGCTGAGTTGCGCAGGCTCCTCAAGGTCATAGTCGCCTGCGTCATACCAACCGCCCACATTCATTCCGGGAATGCGATCGCCGCCTTTGTACTTTCCGTCCGTTGCTGTGGCCTGATTCCAACCGTCGAATTGTTCTCCGACCACGGGTGCGAGACGGCCATCATCCAGGTGCGAAGCGGCGTGCCACACGCGGTAGCCTTCGCGAACGGAGACATGGTCCATCTGCTCGGCAATGTGATGGTCAAGGCTGTCCTGCCAGACATTCGCGTAAGCATCCTTGGAGATGGGAAAGGGAGCAGTACGCTGGTCTGCGTATTCAACGACGTAAAGGCCAGGATCCTTCACCGGGGTAAAGTCGAACTTGGAATAGACGTACCGCAGCCAAGGAGTAGAAGGCGTGATCGCAGCCTCGAAGACCTGCTTGTATGAACCATCTTCCATCAGGCGCAATACCTTAGCGGTTTTTGGGCCGTTGTACTTCGGATCGAGTTCGAGTACGGCAACTTTGGAGAAGTCGGGCGCGTAGCCTACCTGGCTGTGCGCGATCATTGGGGGGCGCGTCCAGTTCGGAATCACATCGGGGCGAATGTGCCACACGATAGCCCCAGAAGTCTTGCCGGAAGGGATCAGCGAACGCAACACAAACCAGCCGTTTTGTGCACGATCGCGTCCATCGAAGAGCATCAGATTTGCTGTGTCCGAAACAACGTTGACCCGGGCAAGCGTGTCATCGACACCCAGGGTGATGCTCTTGCCTTCAGCGAATGGCAGCGGCTGCGTGTATCCCTTGGCCTTGTCCCAGTCTTCGAGGTAGTACGCCTTCTTCGGTTCATCTGCCAGCGGCAACACCTTGACCATTGGATCGTTTGGCGTTCGCGGGAAGATGCCGGCTTTGCTTCCATCGACCAAATAGGCTTTGCCCATATAAATCGAGGGCAGGAACTCAAGGTTGAAGCCTGCTCTCCCAGCCAGTTTTTCCGACAGAGGCTTGTCGAGGTTAATGCTGACCTTCACGCCTCCTGGCTCTGCCGCAATTTCAAGTGTGTAGCTCAGATCGAATGTTGGAAAAGCAAGGTTCGCCGTTAGCCGGTTATTCGCACTATCAGCGTCGCGCCCTTTGAGGGTCGCCACCAAGTCCCACTGCTCAGGCGTTGGCATCAGCCGCACATCCCCGTTCGTGGCAATGCGCTGGCCATGCAGAATCATCTCCATGGCGGTGTTTTTCTGATCGACGAAAACGGGATGATAGGTACTGTCGTAGAGAAATACGCTAAAGCCTTGTGTGTCGAGATAATTTTTGTCGGTTACCCTCATGGAGAAATCGGCAGCGAAGAGAGTTGAACCGGAGATCAGGCCCAAGAGAAAACACAATTGAATTCGGATATTCATAAGAAGATCGCGCTGCTCCTTTGCTTCTACCAACCACGATGGACATTCTGTTTGGCTGGCGCTTGTTCCCCGTCGCAGGGAGAGTTGAGTCGGTCGCGAAATAGGCCCTGGCGTGGCAGAATAGCCATCGTCCTGACTGCACCAATCGCGAAGTGATCGAGGATCATTGCAAGCTCACCTCATAGGAAGTGTTCGCTTTGAGTTTGAATCCGCCATCCGCCGCCACATCCTGACGTTTTCCAGTCAGAGTGTGAATACTCTGGATCGACGCATGCTGCGGAAGCATAAGCCTGATCGATCTATCCTGCGTGGCATGAACCCGTAAAGAGACAATCTTTCCATCCGCCCAATGCATGGACAAGGTACAGCCGCCGCGAAGATGCAAGCCTTCAACGGACCCGCTCTTCCACTCCTCCGGCAATGCGGGGAGCAGTGCGACCTCGACCGTCTCAGGCATCCAACGAGATTGAACCAGAGCCTCGAGCATCCCATTAGCGGCGCCGAGGTTGCCGTCAATCTGGAAGAGTCCTGGAGGGTGCGTATCCATTAGGTTTGAGAATGTCGATTGACGGATCATGACTTGCAAGCTGTCGTAGGCTTGCTTTCCGTCATGCAGGTGATCCCAATAATTCACCACCCACGCACGAGACCATCCTGTCTGTCCTCCGCTAAAGGATAGGCGTCGTTCGAGAGAAACCTGAGCCGCTTTGGCAAGTTCAGGCGTGTGCTCTACCGAGATCTGCGTTCCAGGGAAGAGCGCCCACAGATGCGATATGTGGCGATGACCAGGCTCCGGCTCCTCATAGTCTTGCTGCCACTCTTGCAGTTGTCCGAGCCGGCCAATCTTGAAAGGCGGCAGATTGCTGTGAGCCTCTTTTAGCCGTTCCAGAAAAGCCGGATCTTCCCCGAGAATTTGCCCAGCATCGAGAGTGCGTTGGAAGAGCTCTCGCACGATTTCGATATCCATTGTGGGGCCCATGGTGAGCGAATGACTTGTTCCGTCCGGAAGCGTGTAACGGTTCTCCGGAGAGATGGAAGGGCCTGTGACCAGATGGCCGGAATCGTCCTTCACGAGATAGTCGAGGAAGAAGGCAGATGCATCGTGCAGGATTGGCCATGCTCGTTTTTGCAGAAACTGCTTATCCAACGAGAATGCATAGTGATCCCACGCTGCAAGAGAAAGCCATGCACCTCCCATCGGCCACATTCCCCACTGATAGCCATCAATGGGGTCGGCATCGCCCCAGAGATCGGTATTGTGGTGGATCATGAATCCGTGGGCTCCGTAATATTGCCCAGCCACTTGTGATCCGGTACCGCTGACGGGATCACGAACCATGTCAATTAGGTTGATTAGGGGCAATACCGTTTCCCCTAGGCCCGCCGGCTCCGCGAGCCAATAGTTCATCTCTGTGTTGACATTGATGGTCCACTTTGAGCCCCACGGATTGCTGATACCCGCAGCCCAGAGTCCTTGTAGATTTGCTGGAAGACCGTCCGGTCGCGAAGAACTGATCAATAGGTAGCGCGCGAAATCAAAGTAGAGCTCTTGCAGGCCAAGGTCATCTGCTCCGGCACTGACTCGTTTGATCCGTTCGTCGGTTGGGAGCGATTCGCCGGCATCCGCGGGCCCATCAAGATGGAGTGACATACGGCGATAGAGCGGCTGGTATCTAGCTTCCTCCTTGGCCAGTAGTTGTGCAGAACTTTGGCGCCTCGCGCGAGACAGGACTTGTTGGCATTTAAGCTCAGGATCCTCTCCCGCGAACGGGCCACCCTTAAAATCGGTGGCGGCCGCAATCAGGACCGTCACAGCATCTGCATTTGTGACGACAAGCTCAGAGCCTTCCGAACGAATCCCTCCGTTTGAAGGCAATACTTGCACCTCGCCCGCAAAGCGAATTTGTCCTTTATGGTCGGGACCTTCGCGAAGGATCAAAGTATCCCGTCCGGAGGTTTTTACACTGAAGTCGCCGGGGCGATCCATACTTGCGCGAAAACTGATTGCCTTCTTCTTGTCGGCGGTGATCCGCATCACGATCACCTCATCCGGCACAGAAGCGAACACTTCTCGCGTGTAGTTCACTCCATTCACTTCGTATGTGGTGCGAGCAATACCGGTGTTGAGATCCAACTCCCGTCTGTAATGTGTGATTCCCTCCGATTGGGCAGCCCGTAAATAGAGATCACCCAGCGTACTGTAGCCAGGCATACCCGCAGGGATGCCGATCATATCGGTCTGCGCTATTTTTTCAGCATCTCCAATACTCCTTCCATCCAAACCCCGAGACTCGAGTAAAAGCTGACGAATCTTCGGGAATGCATCGTGCGCGCGAGGATTCAGGCGGTTGTCGCGACCACCTTGCCAAAGAGACGACTCATTGAGCTGCAGATGCTCATCTGCTCCAGACGTGTGCGTCCCATCGAGCAACGTGGTATTCAGTGGAGAAACCTGCAGATCACCGTTATTGCTGCCAGTGTTCGCGCCGCCAAAAACCATGGCGCCGAGACGCCCATTGCCAACAGGAAGAGCTTGGTCCCATATCGATGCCGGGGTACGATACCAGAGAGTAGCGCTTTTAAGTGGGTGCGTCGTCTGCGCAACACATATTTGCCAGCTTGGCAGAGACACTCCCAGTAGCAATGGGATGTAAAGAGTTGTTCTCAGTCGATATTGCAAACCTGCTCCTTCCGTAACGCACTACAAGAGTAGTCTCGAAGCCATCGGTTCCAGTGAAGGGCAGTTGTCGGCTGGATAAACCGAGCAGCGGCTGGTGAACTCAGAATTATTGGTGAATCCAACCGACAAAGCCGCCTCGCGGACCGATTTCGAGCTGAATGTGATCCTTGCGCGTTATTTTTCCATCATGCCGGACCCATGCATCCGGCTTGTCTTTGGCGTCTCGAAGCTGGATTGCCTCCCATGAGCCCGCACTAAGGAATTCCAGTGGTAGGTCCAAGGTCGTCGAATTACTTCCATTGATCACTGCAATGAACCACTGCTTGCCTGACCGTCTTGCCTCGGCAACTACCTTGCCAGGCTCACTTCCTTGGAGAACGAGGGTCTCGTCCCAAACGGGGGAGATTGCAGTCAGTACATCGCGTGCAGAATTGTCGATATAGCTCTGAGGATGGCCGCCGAAGCAGAGGAACGGCGAGGTGAAGATGACCGATTGGGCAAGCTCATGTGCCCATGTATTTCCCATCAACTCGCTTGTCGTGAATACCGTAGGCGTATAGTCACCGGGGCCGGCGATGTAGCGCGTAAATGGCAGGATAACGTCGTGGTCCGGCTCTGGAATTCGGTGGTAGCGCGTGATCTGGTACTCGTGCCCGCGCACGCCTTCGCGGGTGATCACGTTAGGCCAGGTGCGCTGCATTCCACTGGGCTTATTCGCGCCGTGGAAGTCCACCATCAAATGCAAGTCGGCAGCATCTTTTGCCACATCGAAATACCAATTGGCGACCTCACGGCTGCAGGGCGGCGGAAAATCAATTTTGATTCCAACAACCCCGGCCTTAACTGCTTTGCGGAAGTACTCTCTCCGGTCCTTGGGATCCCATACCGTGCGACTATGGACCCAGATCCAGATCTTTACATTCTTCGTCTGCGCATAAGCGGCATCCGCCGCAATCGCCTGCCATGAGTCGGGCCACTTCTCCCAGCCGTCATCAATAAGGTAATACTCGAACTTGAGCTGACTGGTCCAGTCGATCCATTCCTTCTGCTCAGTCTCCTTCGGATCGCCGCTGGCTAGCCATTGCCACGTGGATCTGCCCGGTTTGATCCACGTGGCGTTAGCAAGCTGAGTGGATGCGGGCGGATTCAAGTTTTCTACAAGAGTGGTGTTGATCAAATCCGTAAGATTGTGCGCGACGATGGTGACGCGCCATGGCTGCACTACCTCGGCGTCGGTGGTCCATCCCTTCGGATCAGCGTAGAGCTGCCCCTCCAACGTGCCGTCTTCACCCAGCTTAATTGCCAGATCGCCGTAGTCTTCAACCCGCGCTTCGGTGAGAGTTATGTACGCCTGTCCGATCCGTGCCGTGAGTGGAAGCCCGATGTTCCCCGTGCCCAACTGCTTGAGCGTGGTCTGGTGGTATGGGCTTTCGTATGAATTGTCGAGCTTGCCCGCCCAGATGGTCGGGTCACCTTCGATCATCCACGTCGACCTGTCGGCCTGCACCCTTCGCCCTGTCTTGGCCGGAAGTCGCAGCCGCACCCCAACGCCATCATTGGCCACATGCACGTCAACCAGATAGGACTGGCCATGCGATTGAGCCGTGACCGTTGTTTCGTTGGCACGATTGACCGCTTCAGCATGCGCGCCGAAGAAACGATAGCGCTCATTCACCTGGCGTGACTTAGAAGAGCCGAGAGTGGCGTCTCGGCCTAGTTCTACCTCGTCTGCCTGAATTCCGATCCTTGAGGGCGCAAGCACCTGCTTGCCATCGAAGACGATCCGATAGCGAAGAATGCCGTCCGGAACACTGAGTTCCGCACGCGTTCTTCCATCCGGACTAGAGACGACGACAGATCGGTTAGCGCGCGTTTGGCTGACGAGCGGGGTAACTGTTGCAGCGACCGTAGCGACCAAAATAAGGAAGTTGCCAATAGTCTTCATCATGTTTTCGCCTCAAGGATATTGCAGTTCGTTATCGTGAGGCTGCCGTCGACTGAAATAGTCGCGGTGCAAAATCCTTCAGATCACGCCGCCATGTCTGCCATTCGTGATCGGTGCCGGGCGATTCATAAAAAACATGCTGAACTCCTCCTTGATCGAGCGACGTGTGCAGGCTCTCGAGGCCTGCCTTCATGCGCTCTGGCTCATTGGTGCCCACGCCAATCCATAGCAGGTGTACGCGTTTCGAGAATGCGGCGGGATCGGCCAAGGATCCGTGATAGGCCGTCTTGACGTCGAATTTGTTATTGCCTGCCAGGAAAGGATTCCCGGCACCGCTGAACCCACCGATGTAGGAGAAGAGATCGAGATGATTGAAGGTTACCTGGAAGGTTTGCATTCCACCCATCGAGAGCCCAGCCATCGCGCGGTGATCGCGATCGGGAATAGCGCGGAATGTCTTCTCGACAAAGGGGATCAAGGCCTGGGTCACATCGTCTTCAAACGCCCCCATCCGCTCTTGCATGACCTGAGTGAACTCCGGCGAGCCAAATGGTTTACCGGTGAGATCGGGAACAACGTAGCCGGCTCTGCTGGCATAGCCGTCAGCCATCACGACGATCATCGGCTTGGTGTTGCCGCTCGCGATCAGGTTGTCGAGAATGAAATTTGCTTTGCCTTGCCGGATCCATCCCGTTTCGTTCTCGCCGCCGCCGTGTTGTAAGTAGAGAACCGGATAGCGGGCCTTTGTTTGCGCATCGTAATTCGGTGGCAGGTATACCAGGGCATGCCGCCACGTCCCCGTAACGTCGGAGTGGTACCACTCCTCCCGCACCTGGCCGTGCGGCACGTCCTTGGGTAGGTAGTAGTCGACGCCCGCTTCTGGAACCTCGACAGCACTGGCCCACTTGCTACCCCCGAAGTAGGCAGTGCTCCCAGGATCGTTGACTTCGGCTCCATCGACGACGATCCCGTAGTAGTGGAGACCCGGTGCCATCGACTTCGTCGTGAACGTCCAGAAGCCGTCAGCCTGTTTTTCCATGGCGGCCTTCTCGCCGCTCCAGAAGTTGATTCTCACTTTCGTCGCGTCGGGCGCCTTAAAGCGTATTTGGACGCGCGAGTTGCCATCGACCTGAGGAAACTGGGCATCGAGAACGTTGGACGAAGCTGGTCTGAAGTCACCTGAGCTCTGGGCTAAGCAAAGACTCGCACTGAACAACATCAGAGTTACGAATGTTCGCATCGGGCACTCAGGAATGGAAAAGGTTTTCATGTGATGTTCTCCGGTTGCAATGGAACGACAGGAATGGTACAACAGCCAGCACTCCCAAATAAAGCGATTTATTATCTTGTGCTAAGCGCCTTCTTCTCTGTATATTTCGGTGGTTCCGTTTTTGAAGATCAGTGACGCTTTGTAGGATGGCGGTTAGTTGGGCGATATAGAAAGCGTTTGCTGCCGCGTGCTGGAGAGGCATGTTCGTGCAGGTCGAGGAGCAGTTACTCGGCCCTTGCTTGATACGTTACCGTTCGCCCCTTCAGTGTGTACATTCATTCCTAACTGTTGCAGTAAACGACGTGTTGCGAGAGACCTCAGATGAGAAAAAAGAAATTCATATTTGCCTGTGCTATCTCAATTGCGATGGTGTCAATCGCTCAAATCGACGCTCAGGTGCAGACCATCGTTCCCGACCCCGTTCTTGGCGCGAAGCCGCTCAAGGTCGAACGCATCAAAGTTCACGGCGCAGCGCTTGAGGGCAATCTGGAAGGGGATGCTGTCGATCGCGAAGCATTCGTTTTTCTTCCTCCCAGCTACGACAAAGACAAAAAGCGCCGCTATCCGGTTGTGTATGCGTTGCACGGATATTCGATTGGGGCCGAGCAGTGGGCCCATGAAATTCACGTTCCTCAAACCGTCGAAGGAGCCTTCGCGACGGGGTCGAAAGAGGTGATCGTCATCCTGCCTGACTCGAAGACAATCTACAACGGCTCCATGTATTCGGGGTCCGCCACCACTGGCGACTTTGAAAACTACATTGCTCACGATGTCGTTGCCTACGTGGATGCGCATTACCGCACGATTCCAAATCGGCTCAGCAGGGGATTGGTCGGTCACTCGATGGGCGGGTACGGCGCTTCGCGCATCGGGATGAAGCATTCTGACGTCTTCGGGGCTCTCTACATCATGAGCCCCTGTTGCCTGTCGCCGATGGCCGGTGGGGGACCTGGGCCGGCCGATCAGGTAAAAGAGCGCGCGATTGCCGGCGAGAAAAAAGTCGCAGCGGCCAAGTCCCCGGCCGACCTCGCCGCTCAGTCGCCCGGCTTCCAATCGGCACAGTATGCTACCGCGGCAGCCTGGGCGCCCAATCCAAAGAACCCGCCGCTCTATTTCGATCTGCCCACGAAAGACGGTGAACCTCAGCCAGACGTCGTAGCGAAATTTACTGCCAATGCTCCGCTCGTGTTCATCGATCAGTACATCGGCAATCTAAAGCAATACAAGGCAATCTCCATCGATGTCGGCGACCAGGACGGCCTGCGCACCGACACTGCCAAATTACACGACGTGCTCGACAAATACGGAGTCGCCAACACCTTCGAGATCTATCCCGGCACACACACCAGCGCCGTGGCCGATCGCTTTCAGAACCACGTCATGCCATTCTTCAGCAAAAATCTCTGCTTTACCGAGGGCTGCCGGTAGCATCGCAAATGCGTTCTCAAACCAAGGAGAGTCATTCATGTCACCTTTCAAGCGTGTTCTCAATCGCCGCGAGGCGCTGCTGCTTTCCGCATCCGCCGCGGTAAGCATGGCGGGTAGCCAATCGGCGCTCAGCTCTGACAGCGTCAAGACCGCGGCACATCAGGAGCCTGGCAACTGCTCCACACCGCGCTCGGTGGTTGCGAAGACGCAGTACGGCAAAGTACGCGGGTTTGTCGACGGTGGTGTTCTCACGTTTAAGGGCGTGCCGTATGGGGACACTACGGCTGGGGAGAATCGCTGGCTTCCGGCCAAGCCGCCCACACCCTGGACGGACGAATATCCAGCGCTGGTGTACGGAGCCAATTGTCCCCAGACTCTGCATACATGGACGGGAATCGAGCAAACATTTCTCTTTGATTGGGACGACGGTTGGCAAAGTGAGGACATGCTGAAGTTGAATATCTGGACGCCCAGCCTGACTGGGAAGCGCCCCGTGATGTTTTACATGCACGGAGGAGGGTTCAGCTTCGGGTCATCCTATGAACTGCCATCCCATGAAGGCGCACAGATGGCGGGCCATCATGATGTGGTGCAGGTGTCGGTAAATCATCGCCTGAACATTCTTGGGTTCCTGGATGCCGCGGAGATTGGCGGCTCGGCCTATGAAGACTCAGCAAACGTTGGGATGACGGATCTTGTTGCGGCGCTGAAATGGGTTCACGAAAATATCGAGAATTTCGGCGGTGACCCGGACCGTGTGATGATCTACGGACAGTCTGGGGGCGGATCGAAGGTAACGACGCTCATGGGCATGCCTTCTGCAACGGGGTTGTTCCATCGTGCTTCGGCGCAGTCGGGCGGAGGTGGGAATATCCCCAGCAGGGATCAGCAGAAGGAACTAGCCCGGCAGGTGATGAAAGAGTTAGGCCTTGCGCCAAATGATATGGGCGCCCTGCAGAAGATGGAGTGGGCAAAGCTGTTTGCAGCAGGCAATACGGCAGCGGCAAAGATCAACCCGACCGGCCCACCGATGATGGGACCCGGAGCGCCAGGCACACC
>Ga0105248_10000769_pt1 | contig 35996 bp, 32 predicted proteins | sample KBSS34metaG_FD_81524 | JGI IMG/M metagenome (GOLD analysis project Ga0105248, IMG submission 81524) | Switchgrass rhizosphere microbial communities from Kellogg Biological Station, Michigan, USA - KBS S3-4 metaG | ecosystem: Host-associated > Plants > Roots > Rhizosphere > Soil | place...
CGCAAGAGGCTGCTATCGATGCGTCTGATGCCCGCCGAAGCGCTCGCGCGCTACTGCGACGGTCAGCTCGCACGGGCATGCGGCATCGTCACCGTACGCCAGCGTCCCGGCACGGCAAACGGCGTGATGTTCATGACGCTGGAGGACGAGACAGGCTCCGTCAACGTGATCGTCTGGCAATCGGTGCTCGAGCGGCAGCGGCGCGAAGCACTCGGCTCGTCACTGCTTTCGGTATACGGTGTGTGGCAGCGTCAGGGCGACGTGAAGCATCTGGTCGCACAACGGCTCGTCGACGTGTCGAACCTGCTTGGCGAACTGCCGACGGCGAGCCGGAATTTCCATTGAGGTGGTATTGAGGAGAAAATGGAAAACGATAACGCGCTGTTCGATGCAGAGGCCGCCATCGAAGCAGTGCTACCCAAGGTAGACTCGTTCCAAAGGCGTTCTGACGTGGACGCTGATCCTCCAGATAGAGAAAGAGTTGTTGTCCGGGGTAAGCGCGGGCAATTGTTCAGCAGGCCTCTTCGGCAGATGATCTGCATGCCCGCTGCGCTCTACTACCTCAACGACATCAGTCCGGTAGTCTTTCGAGGCCACGACCTCGTACCGGTAGTTTTCCCGGCAATCGACGCGTGGGTAACAATATATCGCGCGCATGCTCGTGGCACGTTATCAACGCGGACACTCGCGACATCGGCTCAAAATCAGATATGCGGATTACGTTAGATCGGTACGCTCGCCTTGGGAGATAAATTAGCTTTCCTATGCGTCAGGATCGACGTCCGGGTAGTACTGAGGCGCTTCTCGTCGATCGCGCATAGTGTAATCTCTGATAATCCGAATTTGCCGGTAACGTTCATATCTCGGAACAACGACTGCATCCTTGAACGCAGACGCTGCAGATCCGTTCTTCCAGAGCATGAATAGCACGGCATTACCTGGCGCCAGTACAGCATCGAATACATCCCAATCAACAAGACCGCTGGCGTCGACCTGCAAGCCAAGCGATTGAGCGATTGCAGCAGGCGAACTTGTGTTTATACATTCGGCAGACAAGGTCGTATCCACCACGACAACTGTGCGCCCTGCGCCGACAACAGTTTCGTCCGAACGCTGATTTGTGAGAACGTAGCCTTGGGGAATTCTCGTGTCCTCAGTGATCTCGCCAACTCGCAGGTGATAATCGATAAAAACATCCTCTCGACCTTTCTGTTGCACACCATGATGGACCGCCTGTGTCCTCCATCTCACCAGTGACTTCTCGTCTCGCCAGTTAGACAGCGACAAAATCCATCCGTCCCTTGTCAGGCTTCGGTATCGGACGTTGTCGACGAACCCATCAATACACTCCAGTTCTGGACGCAACAATTTCGCGTAGTTTAGATAAGCTTCCCACCGACCGTTTTTGGGCTGTACTTCAAAAAGTACCGAAAACATGATTAGATATCCTCCGATTTATTCGTGAAAATTCAGATGATGCCAATCAATGCTGTAGGACGTGCTTTTCCTCCAGTTCCTGCCTGGTGCCCAGGACAGCTTTACAGCTTGTTGGCCGGCTGAAGCGTATTTTTCCGTCGACATGCTTCGTGCAAATTCGACTAATCTCCGCACGGATTTCCTCGGTCGTTTGCTCGGCGGCTTAATATCGCAGTTTTTCATAACCCGTCAACTATGCTACTCCCGCTTTGGGAGTCCGATACGAAGGGCTCGGTCGTAGACGCGTTGAGATCGAATCCTCTCTCTCGTCCCTGACGCTCCGCCATATAGAGAAAAGTCTCGATTGTGCTTATGGCCTGGAATGCATCGTAAAATTGCGCCGTAGTACATATCAATTTATTTTACAATGACTATCCTGATGATATTCTTATCATATGGTGAGGTGACTCACCGCTCCACTTCCGACGGACACATGTGCAATCACCCTTAAAACTAAACACCGAATGATCAACAATCGACGGCTACGATCAGGGAGAATAGTCTGCTCATGCCGATCTCGCAAGTCGCAGGGATCGGCACTGCGTTTCCCTCTAATGGAAATGAGGCGGCGCTCCAATCACATCTACCGAAGTCTCACTGTCCAATGCTGAGTCGGAAACCTGTGATCACCGACACTCATCGACTTGGCACAGTCGGAGCCGTCTGTCGGCACTGACGGGACTTTCCAGCGCTACCCGTGCAAGCGCAGCCACCTACTGAGATATTTGAGCACCTCGGGCGCATTTCTGCCCGCCAGCGGCACTGCATGGGCAGCGGAGTGAGTAGTGTAAAAATGCTTGACGGTTTTGCTTGTATCAATATCTGCCGAATGAGTCGGTGGTCTTACGCAGTCAATCCGCCGTCCGCGACGATTTCGGCGCCCGTTACGAAAGCAGCATCGGGACCCGCGAGAAAAGCGACCACGCTTGCAATTTCCGCCGGTTGCGCATAACGGCCGATCGCTATACTGGGGCATACGATCGGTGCAATCGGACCGTCCGCCGGGTTCATGTCGGTATCGGTCGGGCCCGGGTGCACGGTGTTGACCGTGATGCCTTTCGGGCCGAGGTCCCGAACCAGACTACGGTTGAACCCGGTGATCGCGCCTTTGGTCAACGTGTAGACAGACGCGGCCGGGAACGCGGCATAGCGTGTCATTGACGAGCCAATGTGGATGATCCGCCCACCTTCCCTCATATGCCGCACCGCTTCCTGCGTTGCTACGAACACCCCGGTCACGTTGACGGCGAGCATCCGTTCGAAGTCTTCGAAACGGTAATCGTCGATCGCGCCATTGATAGCCATGCCCGCGTTGTTCACGAGAATGTCGACGCCGCCGAACTGTGCTGCTGCGCCTGATACTGCCTCGCGCATAGCAGTCGGATCGCCTGCGTCGGCCTTTATCGCGACCGCTTTGCCGCCAGCGGCTTCGATCTCGGCAACGACCTGCGCAGCGCGTTCGGGAGAAGCGTTATAGGTTAGCGCGACACTCGCGCCTGCGGCAGCGAGGCGTTTCGCGATGGCGGCGCCGATCGATCGCGAACCGCCTGTGACAAATGCAACTTTTCCGCGCAGCGTTTGGAAATTGGTGAACATGACTTTCTCCGTCAGATAGATTCTGTTAACGAGACGAGACCGCGGTCCGCTGCGCATTTCGTCGGTTGACGCAAGATGCCTATTCGACCGCAAATGTGCGAGCTCTGCCCTGTCATTTGCCAAGTCGTGTACGGCTCGGCGATGCAAATTTTCGATCGCTGATTGTTCAATTATGTACAGGTACGGCGGCAAGATTTCCCAGAGTGTCGCGCGCTCCACCTGCAGATGTAAGGCGACAGGCATCGACAATGAATGCATGTCTGGTCTTGGCGATCGGATGTTGGCCGACAAGTTTGATCGTTGACTCATGCTATGAAACAGCTCATCGCCCGAGCACCTGACACTATAGATCTCGATTGCACCCGAAATGGGACGTGGTTGGAATCACCTGCGCCGGAATCTAGGGAATTTTCGCGTTTTGACTCAGCAAGACTAAAGGCGCTGCCTATACACGATCAGATCAAATTTGCATGTCAAGCGAGAAGGCTTTGCAGTGTTGGTTGTCAATCACTGATCCTGTCTGAGGAACCGCCCAACGTTAGCTGGATCGAATTTGCGTGGTACGTAAGTTCCCTTGATCGGCCAACGGTGTATTTATGAACAGCCAATGCGCATTGTTACACAACCGTACCGAACAACAGAACGGATGCGAACCAATACCAATACTTGCGAGCTTAAAAAACTCGAGCGGGATGATCGCGAGTAGTATGGAATGGCGCAGCTAGCCCACAAGGATAAAAGTTATGCAAACCGTAATGATGTCCGATTACGCCAACTACCACGAACAGATCAGCGCTAACCAAAGACGACAACGCGAGGAGTTACGAACAAGCTATGATTTTATTATCTGCGGTTCTGGTACGTCCGGCTCGGTCGTTGCCCGCCGTCTGGCGGAAAGCGATGCTGCATCGGTTCTCGTACTCGAGGCCGGTGGCTCTGATGATGCACCTGAGGTGGAAAATGCGAGCGCGTGGACCTCAAACCTACAATCGACGCGCGATTGGAAATTTATCGCAGAGCCTAATCCACATCTAAACCGGCGCACACTATCCATGAACATGGGTAAAGTTCTCGGTGGGGGCTCCAGCATTAATGCGATGTATTGGTCCAGAGGTCACCAGGCGGACTGGGATCGCCTCTCCAATGACACTGGCGACTCCGATTGGAGTTACGCGTCGGTTCTTGCACTATACAAGAAAATCGAAAATTGGCGCGGCGTGTCCGATCCAGTGTACCGAGGGGAGAATGGGCTTGTTCACATCGCCCCAGCGGTCCCGAAGTCACCGATTATTCACGCCTGTCTGAACGCCTACGCCGAAATTGGCCTTCCTCTGTTCCCCAGTCAGAACGGGAGCATTATGGAGCAACCGGAAGGCGCGTCAATCTCGGACGTATGCATCCGCGACGGACGACGAGCCTCGATTTTCCGTGCCTATCTATACCCGGTGATGCATCGTTCGAACGTCACCGTACTGACGGACGTGTTAGTCACTCGTGTCCTCTTCGACGGCAATCGCGCGAGCGGCGTAGAGTGCATTATCGATGGCCGACTGCAACGCCTCGATGCCGCCCACGAAGTAATTCTTTCGCTAGGCGCGATCCACACACCGAAGGTATTGATGCAATCTGGCGTAGGGGACGCAGAGGAGCTCCGCACGTTTGGCATTCCGGTGGTTGAGAATCTCCGCGGCGTTGGTCGTAATTTGCAGGATCATTGCATGGTAGCTGGTTGCATCTGGGAAGCTCCAGACTCGGTCGATACGGCGGATATCCCTCATTACGACGCCATTCCTCAATCCAATGCATTTCTGCGTAGCTCTCGCGCATTGACGTCCCCCGATATCCAGCTGATACAAGCTGGCTTCCCGCTGGCCAGCGAAGATGTTGCTCGGCGGTATGCTTTTCCGCGAAAAACCTGGGCGTTGCTCCCGGCGTTGGTACGTCCACGCTCGACTGGCCGCATTCGCCTGACTGGGTCGCAAGCCACGGATGTTCTCGCCATTGACAGCAATATGCTAAGTGATCCGGCCGACATGGCCGCGCTGGTAAGCGCAGTGAAAATCGTCGATGAGATCGCACGATCTACCTCTCTTAAGCATTTCATCAAGCGACGCATCACACCGCATTCTATGGAGAGGGGCGCTCTAGAACAGTTCTTGCGCGAATCAGTCGTAAGCTTATGGCACCAGACATGCACAGCCAAGATGGGGGACGACGAGGACTCTGTTGTTGATAGCAAATTGCGAGTTCACGGGCTCGCAAATCTGACCGTTGCCGATGGCTCAGTTTTGCGCCAGGTGGCCACTGGGAATACGATGGCGCCATGCGTAGTTGTAGGTGAACGTGCTGCGCTGTCGGTGAAGCAACGACACTTTGATCGTAACGGTTAATCGCTGGCGGCAATGTATCCGCTCCGGGACATCCTTCGCAGCGACTTCTTTTCGAAGCAAAATATTACTTTCGATACGCTCAGCAAACGCAGCATCGATGTTGCCGAGCGATTAAAGAATCAGTTTACTTGCAGGGCATGGAATTGTTAACTATTTTTATGAAAATCAGATTTCCAATCGAAACATACCGCGCACTAACTTAAAGAACGATCCGATGCGTGATCGACGCTGGGTTGATCATGCGCGAATAGAACTGAACTTGATCGAGCACGAAAGCAACAATTTCCAAGTCGATCACATCAATTTTTAAGGAAAGCGAACGTGCTGGAATTACGACCAAATTGTGAGTGCTGCGACCGGGATCTATCGGTCAACTCGGCAGACGCGTTCATCTGCTCGTTCGAATGCACGTTCTGCAAGGACTGCACCGATCGTGTGTTAAGAGGCATCTGCCCAAACTGCGGAGGAGAACTCGTACCACGGCCAAAGCGGCCGCTTGATAAGCTCGATAAATTCCCGGCTTCAATCGAGCGGATCTTCAATCCTGAATGCAGGCAAAAGCTCTTCTCCGGAGAGTAGAGTTACACTGAAAAGTACCAAGTTATTTCGATCGAAGCATCATCAGGGAGTGGCGAAGTATGCTGCCAATCGTTTCGCGATATTGGAAAAATGATTGCTCAAATCGCAGCAGTGTGTCCATCAGCTGATCGAAGACTGCAGAATCCTTATCCCGGGCATTCCTGATGCTTGCTTCTATCTGTGCGCGGTGCGATTCGATAGTCAGATGCTATCGAGATTGGCCGCCAGGCGGATAAGATCCGCGAGAGAGTCTGCTTGCATTTTTCGCATCACCTGACCGCGATGCGCCTTAACGGTGATTTCGCTTATTCCGAGTTGTTCCCCTACCTCCCGGTTAAGCAGGCCACTGATGATGAGGGAAAAGACCTGCCGCTCGCGTCGGGTAAGGCACGCGTACCGCTCCTTCGATATCGTCTTTAGCGCTCGCTGCGCAACCAGCGCTCTGCTGCGCTCGATTGCCAGGCGTACAGCATCAACTAGCACATCGTCGCTAAAAGGTTTAAGCAAAAATTCAACGGCACCCGCTTTCATAGCCTGCACTGTAGTCGGGACATCTTCACGTCCGGTGATAAAAATAATCGGCATTTCTGGGCGATCTGATACCAGACTTTTCTGCAGCTCAAGACCTGTTACGCCGGGTAGCGCAATGTCGAGAATGAGACAAGTGGGGGCTGCGACGTGTGGGCGAGTGAGAAACGATTTGGCACAGACGAAGCTCTCCACATTGAATCCTTCATGACGGATCAATGATTCCAGGGACTCTCGCACGGAAATGTCATCGTCAATAACGAACACCGTTGAACGTGCGTCAACAATCGATGCAGATGCCACTCTTGAGAAAGTATCCGTTGCATTCATGCTAACTCCGTATCGTCAGACGCCCGTTGAGCTTACTATTCGCTCGCAGGACAGTTTCGAGTGCTGCAAGCAATGCTGTATCACTAAACGGTTTGAACAAACACTCAATTGCCCCTTCTGCGAGGACCCCCAGTCGCACGGCCTCGTCCTGATGAGCCGTAATAAATATGAGTGGAAACACCACACACCGCCTGCGTAATTCAAGCTGAAGCTCCTGCCCACTCATTCCCGGCATTTTCATATCGACAATCATACAATCCGTTTGCAACACATTTTCAGACCCGAGAAATTCCTCTGCCGAGCTGAATGTCTGGACATCAAAGCCGAATTCGTGCAACAAATCCGGCAAGGATTCGCGCACGGATTCGTCATCATCGACGATTGATACGAGCAGACGTGTTTCCATCATCGGGTTTTTGAACTGCATTGAGGTCGTTACCGAGCCATCTTTGTCGAAACGGCCTCTTATGTTGACACTCGACGTCAAGATATCATCCGCTGTATCAGCCGGCACGTCTATCCGCGTTTGGTATTGGATCGCAGAGCGCGAACGGCAGCGTATCCGGTTGACCCGCAAAGGAGGCACAGTCGACATAGTAAGGGATGGAAAAACCAAACGTGGCTCCCCATTGGTCATTTCTGCGCGCCCACAACGAGCCGGCGTGCGCATCGACGATCGAACGGCTAACAGACAGCCCAATTCCCATTCCGTCCGGCTTGGTCGTATAGAAGGGTTCGAACAGGCGGCCTGCTGCCGCAGCATCAATCCCCACTCCCGAGTCCTCGACTGACAGATGCACATATTCACTGTCATGCGTGCTTCTCACCAATATGTCTCGCGGGCGATCGTTGACCGCGGCAAGTGCGTCCGAGGCATTGCGAAGCAGGTTCAGGATGACCTGTTGCAACTGAACCCGATCGCCCTTGATGGCGGGCAGATCCAGGGCAAGCTCCTGTCGTAGTACGATGCGATTTCTGCGATGATCTGACACCAGAAGCGCAATCACTTCGCGAGTTGCTTCATTAAGATCCAGAAAATTCGAGTTAATCTGCTTCTGGTTGAACAGCTTCCTGAGCCGGGTAATCACACTTGCCGCGCGATTGCCGTCGCGGATCGTGCGTCGCGCGGTTTCTATCGCCCCTGCGACATTTGGGGGCTCGCTGTTGAGCATGCGTAGGCACGTACTCGCGTTTGTGACAATCCCCGATAGCGGCTGATTGACTTCGTGCGCAATGGACGCTGTCAGAACCCCCAAGCTCGAGGCTCGTGCAGCCGCTGCAAGCTCGGCCCTCGCCTGAGTGAGCGCCTCTGACGCGACGAGCCGCTGCGTGATGTCCTGCACGATTCCGAAGAACTCCGTCTCGCGGTCATTGCCTTCTGCCGCGTAAGCCCCATATCGCAGGTACTTTATCGAGCCATTGGGCATCAAAAGCCGTACCTCTTCCTCGAAATTTTCACAGGTGCTCCGCTTCTTCTTTACCCTGATCTTCATTAACGGAAGGTCGTCGGGGTGGATCCGCGTGGCAATGCGATCAATGGTGACGGGTGTTCCAGGCTCAAACCCGAATATCCGGTAGAGCTGTTCGGACCACGTCATCTCGTCAGAGCTCACACGCCACGAAAAGCTGCCGATCTTCGCTAGCCGTTGGGCCTCGGCGAGAAAAGCTTCGCTTCGACGCGCGCTTTCTTGCGCCGATTTCAGATCATGGATATCAGCGCCGGCGCCGTACCAGCGCAAAATCGTTCCAGATTGGTCGCGAAACGGGCTGCTGCGTAATAGAAACCATCGATAGACGCCATCACAGCGCCGAATTCTCACCTCGACTTCACTCGACTTGCCTGCCTTGATTGATTCGCGCCACTTCTCCATTGGGTGCCCGAGGTCGTGGGGATGAATCGCTGCCTGCCATCCCCAACGCTGCGAAAGTCCGGTGTACTCGTAGTAGGCTCGGTTTACGAACTCGCACGAGCCATCTGGCAGGCTGCACCACACCATGGCCGGGATCGCGTCGAGGGCCTGTCTCAGGCTGGCTTCCGACTTTTTCAGACTGGCTGCGTTCTCGCGTAGTGACTGTTCGACCCTCCTCTGCTCGCTCATCTCCCTGAGCAGCGCCTCATTTTTCGCCTCCAGCTGTTCCGCATGCTGTGGGCGTATCGCTCGGCCGAAATTCACGTCCTCGGCAATGCCACTTCGAGTCACCACGCGCTGCAAGTCCACGCATATCTTGCGGGCGGCGACGTTGAGGGCGAGGTACTCAAGTTGCTGAGGAAAGCCCGTCCGCCTCGCACCGGCCAGAAACAGGACCGAACTTTCTGTCCCGTTGACACGAAAATTGAATACTGGAAGAAACCAGTCGTCCAACGCGTAGGTATCGAAAGGGCACTGTGCAGGAGAGCTGTTCGTAACTTGCAATGCCAATAGTTCTTGCAGTTTGGTATCCCATAGCAGGCTATCTCGTCCCTTAGCTATTCGCACAACCTCGATGATTTTTCTGGCGGTCTCGTGCCATAACAGCACGCAAGCGAAGTCAAGCTGTAGTGCTGACATCAGCTCGCTGGAGAAAGAGACGAAAGAATCGAACGATCTAGCCCCCTCAACGACGATCGGCAGCGCGAGAAGATGCGCCAGTTCGTTGCACGGTGCTTGCGTCGACCACGTCAGCCCGCTTTTGCACCAATCGGACTCACCCGTTCCGCGATGTGCCGTTGGTAGAAGCCGTCGGTTATATCCGCTTTCGTTTGTCTCAACGAGCGCGGAGGTTTGTTCGCGATCAGATTGCGCCACAGTTTGCCCCCGGGGCATGAGCAGACATTTCACGGTGACTGAACTGGACTCCCATACGCTACGCAGCTTCAGGTCTACTGCCAACTCTGCAACGGAGAAAAGCCGCGCAACACGAATGGATACGACAGTTTATTGGGGAGCCCCATCAGCATCTAGCGGCGATGATAGCTGTTATCTCGGCAGCTCGCATGAGAACGCATAAACGCTCGTTCAAACACTCCCGCAGGCACGTTTTCCCGCGCCAAATCGTATCCGTAAACGATCTTGGTCATCGCCGCTCAACAATGATATGACCGCGCAGAACCCTCGGGGAACACAGAACTGCTTTCGCAGGATAGCGTCGCACGTCGGTTAGCGATCTCGCTCACGGAAGCGATTTCCCCGGGACGGGCGGCCTTCAAGGGGAGTTGCGTTGGGGGCTTGCACTTTTTCCAAATGCAGACAATGAATCCTTTAACTTCGGGACCGCAAAATCGATAAAACGACGTAACTTGACAGGCATCAGATTGCGCGATACATGGATGATATGAACTGGCACTGGCTCAATCTCGAATTCGGGTAGCAGGACTACAAGCTTTCCAGCAGCAATCGCTTGCGCGACGTCATGTTCGAGTAGCAACGTCACGCCCACTCCGTCCATCGCAGCATCTGCGGCCGCGTCCGGTGCCAGAACCTGAAGCCTTGCCTCGATTGGGACAGTGATGATCCTGTCAGTCTGTGGCAGGCGGAACCGCCAGGGTGACAGATACGGACTATTGAACACCACACACGCGAGTTTCATCAGCGCATCCGGATCGCTTGGTATGCCGTGTTTTTCGAGAAAAGCTGGACTTGCACATACCATTGGCCTCAGCGCCCCAACCCGGGTCGCAATCATGCTGCTATCAGCCAGCTCTCCGATGCGGATTGCAACGTCTGCATGAGCATCGATCAGATCAACGTTCCGGTCGGACTGAAGTAATCTGACTGTGATGTCAGGAAATAACGCCAGAAACTCATTGATCACTGGGAGCACATGCAACCTTCCGAGCTGCACAGGTGTTGCGATCACCAGCTCACCTCTCGGAGATGTGAACTCGCCTGTCGCCTCACGTTCCTGCTCATGAACTTGGTCGAGTATACGTCTGGCAGCAGCCACATACACCGTGCCGGCATCAGTGAGCGTAAGCTTTCGCGTTGTGCGAATAAGCAGTCGTGTGCCAAGCATCTCTTCGAGGTCGTCGACTCTGCGGGTCAACGTCGTGACGGGGACCTTCATCTCGCGCGCTGCCGCCGAGAGGCTTCCCGTGTCGACGGCGCTTAGCAGCATCGTCATGGCTTCAAAACGGTCCAAATCACTTACTCATCGAAACCTGTTGATAACATCGTATCGGATACGTGTTCCCGGCCCGTCCGCGATACATTGCGTACGGGCACCGCGGAAACACGTTCCAGGTACGGCCGCCCTTCTCTGCTGGCTCACTTTCGTTGGATCAGAACTGCGTCAGTCCCCCATCGATGACGAGTTCAGCCCCTGTAGTGTACGAAGAATCATCGCTAGCGAGGAAAAGTGCGCTCTTTGCAAGTTCAGATGCCTCACCGAACCGCTTCAATCCTATCCGGGCCTGAAGCGCTGCAGTCACTTCCGAGAGTTGTACATCGGTCAGTCCGATCTTCTCGTAGAACGGAGTCGATATCGCACCTGGACTGATTGCGTTCACACGGATCCCCCGCGGCGCTAGTTCGGCGCCGATGGAGCGCACAAGCGAGCGGGTTGCCGCCTTCGTCGCCGCGAGGATCGAAAGCCCGGGCATGCCGATCGTATTGAGGAACGACGTCGTCACGATGATGCTGCCTCCCCGCGGAATGAACGGAGCAGTTTTCTGGATTGTCAGGAAAACGCTGGTGAAATTTAGCGCGATATTGTCCTCGATGTACTCTGGCGTGATTGCCTCGAGAGGGGCAACCGTGCTTGCACCTGCGTTGGCGAACACAACGTCGATGCGTTCAAATTTCTCGCGCACCTGCGCAACTGCATGCTCAATGTCCTCCCTCCTGCGCAAATCTGCGCGCAAAAGCAACGCCCTTCCATCAAGCTCACTGTCCGCCGAACCGAGGTGCTCGGCATTAGAACCGACCAGTGCAACCTTTGCGCCCTCAGCGATAAACAGCTTCGCAGTTTCAAGCCCGATTCCGGATGTGCCACCAGTGATAAAAACGACTTTGTCTTTCAGCTTCATGTGATTCTCCTGAGAACCTGGGCAATGCTGTGGATAGGCGTCCCGCAGGTCATTAACGAATGCTGCCTCGCCCTGATCTGATCAGTCGGTAAGGCTGGATTGGCCAAAAAGTCAGCGCGCACATTGACTCGCCTGAAATGGATCATGCCCGTAAGCGCCGGTCCGGTTAATCCGTTAAATACGGGTTTCACCTCTCCACAAATCGCACAGATACTTTGGTATTTCATACATCACGGTCCGCTGATACTGTTTACATCACCATCGCAAAAAACTGCTGGCCCTCTATATACACAGTAGTGCGGTTCATTAGATAGCTTCCGTGACCACTTTATTCAATACGTCAATGCTGTAAGGAGCTTTGTTTCGGAGTCAGCCTGTGGAAAGGCATAGCACGAGGTCATATGCGCATTGACATCGTGGAGCCCGTTCATGATGGTTAATTCCTTGATCCGGTCATATCCGCCGCGAAGCCTGCGCCACTCCTCGTAGGTGTATCGATACGCGGGCGAGAATGTGGTCAGACCGCGGCGCGCAGGATGGCGCATCGTCGAGCCTGTATTGATGGCAGCAAGCTCGACGCAGCGGTAATACGTGGAAACGACGCTGTATGTATCAAACACCAAAACCATGCATTCCTCTCCGCGCCTGATGGACGCGCGCAGATGGCCGTTAAGATTCTTTTCATCGACCCAGAAAAACACGCGTCGATTGAGCATACGCATCCAGTCAGCCGTGCTAAGCCCGTCATCAAGACATGCTGCGAGAGCATCTTCACCAAGTGGAGCGTTATCGGAAATCCTGACCGTCCCGTATACGGGGTGCTTAATGCTTAAGCTCTGTGGTCTTCTCGTGGATTCGATCAATTCCCGCTGTACCGTCGGAACTCCAAGCAGCGCGAGCAGACTCGCAGTCGAAAGCAGGCCATTGGATCGGATGCTCTTCATGGCACCCGGGCGAGTGACGTGATATAGCTGTGGATGCTTCGCAGCAATTTCTTCGGGTAACACAACTATCCTCGATTCAATGACGGTGAAGCAGACAGGCCATGATGCGACGCCTGGTATCGCACATTTATGTCGCCCTGGAGCGCTTCCGTGACAGTCATATCTGAGTGGCCGTAAAGCAACCCAGCAGCTTCACATCTGTTCAACCAAACAGAGCCTGTAATTGCGCGTAGGAGATAGCGCCCGAATAGACGGATACCGAGCTGCCGTTTGCCAGAAAATCGCGAGCTAGCTTCTCTGCTGTGGCCATGACAACCTGTGAAATCCCGGAGCCCGCACTGAGCCGGCGCACGCCCAGATCTCCGAGCTCTTCTGCATCGGCAAGTTCGGGCCATGCCATCACGTTCAATGGCAACAAGACATTGTCAGCAACCGCCCTGATGTGATCGGCCTGATACATGCCCGGCAAGAAAACACCGTCGGCGCCAGCGCCGGCGTATAGTGCACTACGTGCAACGGACTCCTCCACGAGCCTCGATTTTTCAACAAGGCTTCGCAAAAAAACATCGGAGCGCGCGTTCACAAACAGATCGGTGCCCGCCTTCGAAACAGCGTTCCGTACAGAGTCAATCTTCGAGGCGAGCACCATCGCCGAGTCGGGTCCATCTTCGATATTGATGCCGGCGATACCCAGATCGACAAGACGCATTACATTGTCTGCAACCGTGCGCGGATCATCAGAATAGCCGTTCTCCACGTCGACTGAGAGTGGCACCTTCACTATGCGTGCCATACGTGAGACTGTAGTCACGAGGTCTTCAATGGGAAGTTGCCGGCCATCCGGGTACCCAAGTGCCCAGGCCAAGCCCGCACTTGTCGTCGCGATAGCAGTCGCGCCCAGATTTTCGATCAATCGCGCACTCCCAGCATCCCATGCATTTGGAAGTCTAAGGGGAGTCAGATTGTCGTGAAGTTGACGGAACGTTTCTACAGCGGTAGACATGGTTTTCTCCAGATCATGTGTTAATTCGTCGGCAGTGGAACTAGATACCGGCCGACGAAGTGACTCGTCGACTCGCCGTATCATTGGCCACGCCGTCGGCTAGCGACGTGGCAGCACCGCTCGGCGGTGTCCAACCGCCACCGAGCGCGCGATAAACACCGACGGCAGCACGTGCAGCGCCGGCCCTATCGTTGTCGAGCTGGTCTCGTGCAGTGAGTAATTCTCGATCTGCGTCGAGCACGTCGGTAAGGGTAATCGAGCCTGCGCGATAAGCCTGCTCAGACAATTCGCGAGCTCTTGTGAGGGCCTCAACCTGCCCCTGCACTTCATCGACACGCACTTGCGTCTGCGCGAGGCTCATCAGCGAGTTCTCGACATCCTCGGCAGCGTGCAGGACCGACTGACGGTAGAGGGCAAGCGCCTCTGCATTGGCTCCCCTCGCCTGCGCAACTTCCGCGTCGATCTTGCCGAAATCGAAAAGCCGCCAGCGCAATGCCCCACCACCAACTGCCTGAAACGCGCTCGCGTTGAAGAGATGGCCGTTCAGACTGTCAAATCCCAGCGCACCGGACAGCGAGAATTTCGGATAGAAGTCCGAGATAGCTGCACCGATACGCTCATTGGAAGCGGCGAGCCTCCTTTCAGCCGCAATGATGTCAGGCCGACGCCGCAGCATGTCAATGGGCTGGTTGTCGATGGGAATCGACGGAACGGACGGGATTCCGACCGAGGTATCGAGTTCGTGTGCATATGTGCCCGGCTGTGCCTCCATCAGGACATCCAGACGGTTCAACTGCTGCTCTAGCCCGGTGCGCAGCAGGGGGATGCTGGCACGCGCCTGCTGCAACAGCGCCTGGGCCTGGGCAATTTCGCGTCCCGTCGCTGCGCCAGCTTTGTACCGCTCGCGCACGAGGTCCAGCAGTTGGTTGTCCGTGTCGATCTGATCCTGCGCGACGGCTAGTCGTGCCTGATAACCACGGACCTGCAGATAGGCGTCCGCTGCGTCCGCCGCGACCGTCACGCGCGTACCTGCCTGATCGGCCTGCGCAGCCTGAGCCTCGTCGCGCGACGCGGCGGCGTCGCGCCGCAATCCGCCAAACAGATCGATTTCCCAGCTCGCTGCCGGCCCGATCGCGTAGTCGCGGATGTCGCGCGTGAATCCAGGACTTCCTTGCGCGATCGATCCTATCTCTCCTCGAAGGCTCTGATGCTCAAACGTTGCCGAGGCTCCCAGATCAGCGGTCGGCAGAAGCTGCGCACCCGATCCCGCCGCAACAGCGCGCGCTTGCTGCACCCGTGCGAGGGCGGCAGCAAGGTCCAGGTTCTGAGCTAGTGCGCGCTGCACCACTGTCAACAGCATCGGATCATTAAAACCAGTCCACCACTGATCAAGCGACGGTGCGGCAGTACCACCTTGCCTGGTCGACACCGCAGCCAGATTGTGAAACGGTGCAAGCTCTGTTCTGGGTGCCACGTATTCCGGACCTACCGCACAGCCGGCCAGAATCATGCTTAGCAAGAGGCTGCCGAAAATCGGCCTGGATTTCACCGGAGTGGAATGTTTCATTTGCCTTCTCCACCAACGAGTCGTTGGTAATAGCTGTGTCCCGGCTTTCGCCCGGCAATGCGCCGTATGAACGTATAGAACACAGGAGTGAGGAGGAGGCCAAATACGGTCACCCCGATCATCCCGAACAGAACAGCGGTCCCGAGCGATTGGCGCATCTCCGAGCCCGCGCCCGTTGCTATCGCAAGTGGCGCCACACCCATAATGAAAGCAAATGACGTCATCAGGATGGGACGCAGGCGTGTCTTCGCCGCGCTGACCGCCGCCTCCGCTGTCTCGATGCCTTGGTCTTCCGCCTGACGGGCGAACTCCACGATCAGGATCGCGTTCTTCACAGCGAGCCCGACCAGCACTACGAAGCCAATCTGCGCAAGAATGTCGATGGGCATTCCGCGTAGATGCAACCCTGTCGCTGAGGCCAGCAGACACATGGGCACGATCAGAACGATAGCCAGCGGCAATTTCCAGCTCTCGTATTGCGCAGCGAGCACGAGGAAGACGAACAACGCGGCCGCGGCGAAGATTACAAGCGTTGGCGTACCCTGCTGCTGCTGTTGATGCGCAAGATCGGTCCATTCGTACGAGACACCAGCTGGCAACACCTGCTTCGCAAGTTCTTCCATGCGCTCGATCGCAGTGCCAGACGAAAAGCCTGGCCCTGCTCCACCCATCAGTTCTGCTGCTGGATAGAGGTTGTAGCGCGGCACACGATAAGGCATGGTCCGCTCATGCAGCGTAGCAACCGTGCCGATCGGCACCATCTCGTCACTTGCATTGCGCACCTTGAGGCGCAAAATGTCCTGCGGCGTTTGCCGGAACCGTCCATCGCTCTGCACCAGCACCTGATAGGTACGTCCGAGATAGTTAAAATCGTTGACATACTGGGAACCGAGATAAAGCTGTAGGGTCGAGAAAACATCACCCGGCGTCAGCCCAACCTTCTCTGCCTTGAGGCGATCGATGTCCGCGTAAATGTCCGGTGCGCCTGGATTGAACAGCGTGAAAACACTTCGTCCAAAAACCGGATCCTTGTTGGCGGCCGCCACCAGTGCGTTCGCCGCCTTTCCGAGCGCTTCCGGGCCAATGCCGCCACGATCCTCAAGCATCAGCTTGAAACCGCCCGCGCTGCCCAGGCCCTGAACTGGAGGAGGCTGGATCACGACGACGTAGGCATCCTTGATCACAGATAGACGTCCACGCAGTTTTCCTAGCATGGTTGCGGCGTTCACCCCTTTGATGTGGTGGCCGTAGAGCGAAGGAAGGCCGATATAGATCGTGCCGCTGTTGGACGCAACGGTGCCTGTTACGACGTCGAAACCGCTCGTGGGAGACGTGTGTTCAATTCCCGGTGTTTTCAGGATAATGTCATTCGCCTCTCGCACCACCTTGTCGGTGCGCGCGAGGCTCGAGCCCGCCGGAAGCTGGATGATTGCCGCGAGGTAACCCTGGTCCTGTTCCGGGATGAACCCGGTACTCATCTGGGAGAACTGAAAACCTGTAAGCGCAAGCAGTCCAGCGTAAATGACCAGGATAACGGTCATTGCGCGTACAAATCGCCCGGTCATGCGACCGTACTTGATGGAGAGCCATTCGAAGCCGGCATTGAACCATCCGAAGACCTTGTGGTGCAGACGCGCAACAACGTTTGCCTTGGCGTGTTCTTCTGCCGACTCGTGCGGCTTGAGCAGGATGGCACACAGGGCAGGACTAAGCGTGAGCGATACCAGGCACGAAATCACGGTCGAAGCTGCGATCGTCGTCGCAAACTGCTTGAAAAACAGACCCGAGATGCCCGAGATGAACGTTGCCGGAACGAAAACTGCGCAAAGTGTCAGGGCGATCGCAATTAGTGCTTCCGACACCTCATCCATCGTGCGGTGAGCTGCGTCGATTGGCGACATGCCGCGTGCCATGTTGCGCTCAACGTTCTCAACCACCACGATCGCGTCGTCAACGACGATGCCCACTGCTAATACGAGACCGAACAGCGACAGGTTGTTAATCGAAATGCCGAGCGCCGCGAGGATTGTGAAGGCCCCAACTAGTGACACGGGGATAGCAATCACGGGGATGATGGTAGCGCGCCAGCTTTGAAGAAACACGTAGACCACGGCCACAACCAGTAGTACTGCGATGAAAATAGTCTTGATCACTTCGTCGATAGAATTACTGACGAATGTAGTCGGATCATAGATGATCTGGTAGTCCAGACCTGGCGGGAAACTCTTCCTGAGCTCCTTCATCTTGTCCAGCACTTCATGTTCAACCGTCACCACATTCGACCCCGGCACAGCGAACACCCAGAACGGAGCAGACGGAGAGCGGTCTGCGTAGGCGATGCTGCCGTAATCCGCAGCCCCCAACTCGGTGTGCCCGACGTCACGGATCCGTGTCACATGACCCTGACCATCGGACTTGATGATGACACTGTCGAACTGTTCAGGCGTTGTAAGCCGTCCAAGCGCGGATACATTGATCTGGTAAGCCGCATCCCCCTGGACCGGTGGCTGATTAAGAACACCCGCTGAAACCTGGATGTTTTGTGTCCTGAGCGCACTCATGATTTCATTGGCGCTGATGTCGTGGACCGCGGCCTTGTCCGGATCGATCCAGATGCGCATCGCAAACTGGCGCTCACCCAGTGATAACAGGTCTGAGACGCCAGGCAACCGCGCTATCTCATCCTTGACATGAAGAGTCATGTAATTTGAGATGTACTGCGCATCACGCGACCCGTCCGGCGAGTAGGGATGGATGCCGAGCAGGTAGGCGGGAATCGTCTTTTTTACCTGCACGCCCTGACGCTGCACTTCGTCTGGCAGGCGTGACAGCGTATCCTGCACGCGGTTCTGCGTCAGCATCTGGGCAATATTCATGTCACTGCCGAGCTTGAACGTCACGGTAATAGTGATGAGCCCGTTGCCTGTAGATTGACTATTGATGTAGTCCATGTTCTCAACGCCGTTGATGGCCTGCTCGAGTGGCGTTGCAACGGTTCGGGCGATCGTGTCAGCCGAGGCACCGGGATATGCAGTGGTGATCTGGATGGTCGGTGGCACGATGTTCGGATACTGGGCGACCGGCAGGAATTTCATTGCCACGAGACCGAACAGTGTCAGAAAAATGCTGATCACTGCAGCGAAGCGTGGATGGTCAATGAAGAAATGTGCAAGTTTCATGATTGGTCTCCGCTTTAACTCTGGTCAGAGCCGAAATGGATCGATCCTTCGTGCGGAGACACCTTTGCTCCCGGAGACGCAGTGGGGATCCCGTCGATAATCACCTTATCGGTAGGCGTGAGCCCCGACCGGATCACACGACGTCCACCGCGAAGCTCACCGAGCTGGACCTGTTTCGGCGTCACGATATCGTCGGGCCCAACTGTTAGCACGATGTGATCGGACTGGTCTGGCAATACGGACGCATCTGGCACAAGCAGCGTCGGCTCCGGCGTCGACACGGGCAGACGCACCCGTGCAAAGCCCCCAGGTGTCATAAGCAGATTCGGGTTTGGCACGATGGCTCGTGCGTGGATCGTTCCACTAGAACGGTCAAGCGCGTTATCGACAAAGTTGAGTGCGCCGGGATGGCCATATGTGGTTTCGTCACTCAGGGCAATGCTTACGGTGTCGGAAAGTCGACCCTTCTCTTTGTCGCGTTCGCGCAGAAAGGTCATGTAGTCGCCTTCGCTCATGTCGAAGTCGAGATAGATCGGATCGAGCGAGACGAGCGTCGTGAGAAGCGTGGTCGGGCTGCTCGCGGCTCGACTGCCCGCGATCAGGTTTCCGACAGAAACGAGGTGGGTGCCGATGCGGCCAGTAAAAGGCGCGGCAATCTTGCAGTGGTCAAGGTCAAAGCGGGCATCACGAACCTGTGCCTTTGCATCGTCGACAGCTGCTTGAGCTGCCTGCTTGTCGGCCGTTTTCTGCTCGACATTTTCCGTCGTGCCAGCATCTGTACTCTTCAGCATTTCGGCCCGCGACAGCTCGCGCGTCGCGAGCAGCAGGCGTGCGTTTGCGCTTTCAACCTGCGCCGTTGCCTGGCTTAGCTTGATCTCGTAAGGGATCGGATCGATCTCGAACAGAAGATCGCCCTTGTGAACGATATCACCGTCCTTGAAATGGATGGCAGTAAGCGTACCGCCGACCTGCGCGCGCAGATCCACTTTTTGCACGGCGGAGAACTGCCCGAGGAATCCAAGTCGCGAGGCAAGATCCCGCTGCAATGGCGTGCTGAATGCAACCGGAGGAGCCGCAGGTGCTGCAACGGGCGCCGCAGACGGTCCCGTCAGATGCAGCCCGACCACACCCGCGGTGGTGACAACGAGCAATATTGCCGCAGAGATGACCCACGCCTTCACGCCGAGCCTTGCCGGTCGCTGGCGCTGAGTCGATCCTGCTTCCAGCGGATTGATGCGGTTTTCCATCATGTACCTCGTTCAGTCCTGTAGATCTATGCCTCACCGCTACCAATTCAGGCCGCGGCGTTGCGCCCGATTCATCGACACTTTTTTCATTACCCTTCGCTCAGGATGTCGCCAACCTGCTTAGATGATGAAACTTCACTAAGTTGCATAAAGATAATCGCCATCATCTAAAACATCAACAGATAGATGATGGTATTTCACTATCGATCTGTTAAGATAAGAGATATCATCTAAAACGGTCGAGACCTCATCTGCCCCGCGGGCGGTGCATCGAGTAGCATGTTTAGATGCCTTGTTGACGCTAGTTCCTTTTTAGACAATACTTGTCATCTAAAATCTCTGAATGTCCTGGTGCTCGCCGGTCGCTGACAGCTAATAGCAACCGTTCGGCGTGGCCTGAAGGAGTCACTGTATGAGGAAGTCAAAGGCTGAAACAGCGGAAACGCGCAGGCGAATCGTCGAGATCGCCGCACAGGCGTTCAAGAGCAAGGGCATCTATGCAACAGGCGTCGGCGAAATCATGGCGGCCGCCGGGCTGACGCACGGGGGCTTCTATCGGCATTTTTCGTCCAAAGAACAGCTCATCGCCGAGGCGTGCGCAAACAGCATGGATGCGCTGATCGAATCGGCCGAGACTGCCGCCGCAGCAGGTCGCGAGTGCTTTCTGCGCCATCTCGAGGACTTCCTCTCGACCGAATATCGGGACGACACACTCGGCGGCTGTCCACTGGTCGCAATGGGCAGCGAGCTGGTCCGTGCGGACGCCGAGACCCGGCAGATAGCTTCGCAGGGTTTTATGGAGCTGATCGATGTGATTGCGAAGTGGAATCCCGATGATGATCTCTCGGCAGCTCGGGCGGAAGGGATTTTTACGCTTTCGTCGATGATCGGAGCCGTTACGATGTCGCGAATCGTAGACGATTCTGAGCTGTCCAATCAGATCCTCAATGTCGCGAGAGAGCGGCTGGCTTTCTCTCCGGCATCTACGTCGAACAGGGGCTCCCGCTCGGATGTCCCTTAATGTGTTCATACGCTCAGCCTCCTGATAAATCGGTCGTCAGCCGCGTGGCGGGTGATCCATTAGTCACTCCGCCACGTCCCGATAAACGTCGACCAGTCAGGCCGCACACTCGTCGGTCTGACAGGCGTAGAACGGATAGTCCGTATAGCCGACTTCGGTGTTGCCGTAGAACGTCGAACGATCGTAGTCGTTGAGCGGCAGACCGCGGCGCAACCGCATGGGCAAGTCGGGATTCGCGATAAAGTGACGTCCAAATGCGATCATGTCAGCGTCGCCCGACTGGATCATCGTTTCTGCGCTAGCACCATCGAAACTCCCGGCGGCAATTACGATCCCGGGGAAGTGCTTGCGCAGTTCATGCGTGATAATCGGAGCTTTCTGCGCGGCATCGCCTTCAGCGTTCCACCGTGGCTCGATCAGATGCAAATACGCGAGCTCCAACGTCGCGAGCTGCTGTACGACGTAGGGGAATAAGACCTGTGGGTTGCTGTCGCCCATTTCGCCAAATGTGCCGCTCGGACTCAGACGCACCGCGACCCTGTCGTTACCCCACACAGAGATAGCAGCCCGGGTCGCCTCCATCAGCAATCGCGTGCGATTTTCGAATGATCCGCCGTATAGATCTGTGCGCAGGTTGCTGTTATCCTGAAGAAACTGGTCTAGCAAATATCCATTTGCGGCAAGCAACTCGACGCCATCGAAGCCTGCGGCAAGCGCTCGTTGTGCTGCGGTACGGAAGCCTTCGACGATGGCGGGGATTTCTTCCATCTCAAGCGCGCGATTCAGCGTGGCAGGAACCCATCCCTCTGCTGTGCGGGCCACGCCACCGTGCGCCACTTCTGATGGACCGACAGGCCGATCATCACGCGGTCGGAGGCTCGAATGCGACTGGCGTCCGGCGTGATAGATCTGGGCGAAGATCTTTGCGCCCTTCGCGTGAACCGCTTTGACCACGTCGCGCCAGCCTGCCACTTGATCGTCGCTGTAGAGACCAGGAGATCCGAGATAGCCATTGCCGTCCGCAAAGACGGCGGAGGATTCGGCGATGAGGAACGCTCCCTCGGTTGCGCGCTGCGAATAGAACTTGATCATCAGCGAGCCCGGAATTCCGCTTTCGCCTGCGCGTAGCCGCGACAGAGGCGCGAGCACGACGCGATGAGAAAAGTTGTACGGGCCTACTTGAACATTTGAAAAAAGCTTGGACATGATCCTTCTCCGAGGGAGGAATACAGTTAACCAGGACGTGTAATCGTGGATGTCAGCTCACGTGCGATGCTCCTGCGCATCGATATCGTTACCATCAACGATCATTTGCTCAACATTGAGACTTCGAACCTCAGGGGCTCGTACTGTGGACTCAATGCAACGCAGTTTATGAAGGGCCACAGGGAAACGGAATCCGGCTATCGCGGGAAACATTTCCCCAGATTTCGGAGATATTCATGTCCTCAGTGGTCTTCACCGGTCACGGATCACTGCACAACCCCTCCCCTTGAATTGGCCCAAATCCACGGATTCATAGGGCATCCGATGCCGGCTCATGTGCTCGCGAATGAGCGACGCTGATCTCACGCCTCGGCTCGGACGATATCTTTCAATGCGCGATGAGATCCCCTCAGCGCATGCACAGGACATACGCTAACCGGGCCACAGTTTTTCGTATCCGTTTGATTCAACAGCTGAAGCCAGAATCATCCGGTCTCTGTTGAAAGGCACGTTCCGCTGGAAGGAGACGGGCTTGTAAACGACGTCGCCCGGCCGTATGTGCAAGCCCGTCGCGGCGCAATGCGATTCCCAACGGGCTTGTCCTAAACGCCAGATCTGCTCGCCATAGACACCCGATCGAGAGTCACTCCAGCGGACGGCGATCGTGTATGGCGTCAGCCTGTCGACGATCACTGCTCTCAGTTTTGCCGCTTCGTTGATGAAACCCCCGCTCGCTTCATTGAGCAGCGTGCTGCACACGCGGAGCTTTCTCCATTTCTTATGGATCCTTGTGTGTGCATCCTGGACGGACTGCGCGACAGGAAGGACAAGATCCACTAACGCCCGCACTATCAAATTCTCTTTGCTCGTACTGCTCATGCTTACCCTCCAACGCCAATCAGACAAGGGCCTCCCGCGGTCCACATGCACGGACAAGCGGTAGTATTCGACCGGATGACCGCAATAGTCGGGCCGATACCTCAGCGATGCACATCCGCGACTTGAGCTGTATCGCATCCTTCCACGGTCCGGCCGTGTCTCCCCGCCAATCCGATCGCTCTCTGTTTTGCTCGCTTGGGATCACCTCTGGCATCGGGAGTAAGAGGCGTCGGCTTGAAGCGCATCTCGTCAATCTCGGTAACACCCACCTGAATGAGCCAGAATGGCAAATAGGTGTACTGGTAAGCAATACCAAACTGCGGTGACGAAAATCGATCCGCATAGACAGAAGCTGTCAGCATGAGAGTGGCCTGTTTCTCCTCGAGAAGCCCCTCTCGCCAACGAGTAAAAAGTAAATACGCCGTCTGAACGCTTCGTCGTTGCGCCTCGAATCTAATTCGCTACCACCGGCATGCTTCGTTAGCGCGCATTACGCCATAACTAGCGAATCCGGACAATTGGACCAAGGTATTGGTTTGGCTATCTCTCATGCTTGAGCTCGCTTATAGCGAGTGGATATTTGCCCCCTAAAGCTGGGAATGTCCGGAAGGAATGGCGCTCACCGAAACAAGCCCCGAGTCCTCTCCAGGGTAGATCTGCATCACAGGGTGAGTTGGCACGGCGGTAGGCTTGCCTGCATCAACCCCATCCAAATCGCAGCGCTTTCCCGTCGATGAGTCCAGCAGGACGCAAAATACGCTCTTAAGCGTGTCATCGACCTTGCGATTGGCGCCTAGGCAGGATGTCCGCTCACCACGCCTCTTTCTTGATCACACGCACTCCCAAGGTGCAACCGCAACGCGCCCAACGTCTCTTAATGCTCGTCTTAAAAAATCCAGATCGTCAAATTACGCCACGCCTAATTATCAAAAGCAATTGGACCAAAGTATTGGTTTGCGAATTAACAAATATTATTTTTCTCACGACTAAAGCTGCGCTGCATACTCACGAATTCCGTGTTACGGTTCGAACAATCTTTTTCACAATCCGTTCAAACATGAAAAGAGGTTTGCCGTTAAGTCAGCGTGATTGTCCGATAAAAGTATCGCGAGGCCCCGGAGCGATGTAAAGACAGCGATCCGCTTGCACGTGCCCGCTCAAGATCGCAATGGTATTGCTGATGCGGCGGTCCCTCAGCAGAATGAAAAATCAATCACGCACCATGAAAAGGGCGCTGCCTACCGGTTGACGATGACGCTACGAAATGACGCTTCAGAGAATGCAATGCATAACTTTGCTTGCTGTCTATCGGTTGGCGATGTGCGCCAGTCTTCGGCACCGCGCGAGCTCCATACATCGGGACGAAGTGGCCTGGTTGAGGGAATGCATGGTCAAGGAATTTGATGTTGTTATCGGCGGAGAGCCCGCTGACCATAGCGTCGCGATCAGCGCTGGAGAGGGACACACGGGCGCCACCTGCGTCGGACAATTGAAGAATCCGACCCACGCACTAGAGCTCGGCGCTACGTATCTGCATGCCGGTTGCGTTCTGTCAAAGGGGATGTTGTCGCTGTCTGCCGCGGCGAAACTAAAGTCGCGCCATCTGCTGAAAGCATCGATCGATCTGTGCACCTGCGGTGGGACTCGAGAGGAAGTCCCTTCCGACTCCGCCGTACGGCGACAGGTTCACACCGAGCTCGCAAACGTTCCAGCAGAAAACGAACTGATTCCCTCTGCCGTGTCCGCAACATCGTGTGCTACCGAACGGGTCGTCATCAACTTCATTGAGCGCCGGCAAACAGGGCAGTCATCCCTCTCCACGTCCGGACGATTGCTGTCATTCACTCCTGCTTTTGTGCCCAATGACTTTCCAACGCATGCGCTATGGGGCTTCGCGCGCGCCTCCTGCCAGTCGATGGTTTGCCTGGCATCTAAAAATCTCCCTTGACACGTTAGATGATGAGTATTATCTTTACCGTTAGTGAATGAACATCAGCTAAACAGCTGGTTTGTCAGAAACGACTGTTAGTACGAGGTACCCCAAGGCCGTCGAGCTACGACCGGTCGCGATTGGGAAATTTTCAACTCACATCAAGGATCACGAGATGGCTATCTTCACGCATAGAACGGCGGAACTGCAGCTCGAAAAGGATCGGACAGCATTGGTTCTGGTCGATATCCAGAACGACTTTCTCACAGAGGGGGGAAAGTACTACGTTCTGATCGAAGATCTAATGAAGCAGAACAACGTGAACGCCAATCTGGAGGCTCTGCTTCAGAGTGCAAAAGATCACGGCTATCCGGTGTTCATGTCGCCTCACTACTTTTTCCCGCATGACCACAAAGGCAAGACGCATCTCAGCCCCATGGAGGATCTCGCTCTTCACGGTGGCGTCGTGGCGCGCGAGAGCCCGCTTCATATGCATGATGTTCCGGGCGGGGGCGCAGACATTCCGGAGCGTTTCCGGAAGTACATGGAGGACGAAAACACGACCGTAGTATCGCGTCACGTCACCTACGCTCCAACGAGCGATCTCGCCTACATGCTACGGCGTCGAAAGATCGAAACAGTGATCATGGCGGGTCCAGTTGCGAATCTTTGCCTCGAGGATCACATGCGCAATCTCATCCGGGACGGCTTCGAGACTGTCATGGTGCGCGACGCGGTAGCAGCAGCGGCGAACGAGGAAGGCTCGGGCCTTGATGCTGCAATGATCAATTGGCGCTTCATGGCCGGTGCAGTGTGGAATACAGAGAAGACCATCCAACGAATGGCCGAAGCGGCCAAGGCGGCGGCCGTCTGACATTCGTCCAGTCCGGGCGATCGATTTCAGGGAAGAACGATCATCGAAGCCGACGCGGCCGACGTTCCGCGTCAGCGGTAAAGATATGTTCGACCCTCGTAACTAGCAATGGAACCCTGAAAGGTTCCGTCATCCGCAGGAGTTTCTAATGAGCAAGCGTACTATTCTCGTCATCGGTTCGAACGCCACCCAGCTTGAAGCACAAGGCGGCGACACGATCAAGATCGGGCAATTCTTGAACGAAACCGCAGTTCCCTTGATGACCCTCGTCGCCGCGGGCTACGACTTTGTCCTCGCTACTCCGACGGGCGAGAAGCCGCACATGGATAAGGATTCCGATGCGCTGATCTATTTTGCCAACGATGACGAAGCGCGTACCCGTGCGCGCGACTTCTTCAACAACGATCCGGCCATGAACGACGTGCGCACGATTCGTTCCGTGATCGAGGGCGGTCTCGATCGCTTCGCCGGCCTGTTCTTTCCCGGAGGACACGCGCCAGTCGTCGATGTGATGCAAGACCCGGACGTCGGAGAGGTGCTGCGCTACTTCCATACACGCAACAAACCTACCGCTGCCATCTGCCACGGCCCGATGGGCATTCTTGCTTCCCTGGAGAATGCGAAGGAATTTCGCGCCGCGTTGATTGAGGGCGACAAGGCAAGGGCGCGCGATCTGGCCAAGGGCTGGCAGTATGCGGGTTATCTCATGACCGTGTTCTCTCGTAGCGAAGAGGAGTACGCCGAAGACAACGTCTTCCACAAAAAGCTCATCTTCAACATGCCGGATGCGCTGGAAGCCGCCGGCGGCAAGGTCGTCAACACCGGTCAGAATTTCACCTCTTACGTTGTCGTGGACCGTGAACTGGTGACGGCTCAGAACCCGATGTCAGACCATGAGCTGGCAGCCAAATTCATTGAGGTTCTCGGAAAAACCGTCTGACGGACAGCGACTTAACACCATCATCAGAAAGCAAAGCACCGGAGAATTAACATGAAGTTGCGCTCACTCGTGGGCGTCGCAGTTGCGGCGTTCGCGTTCACGACGGCCTCGCAAGCGCAGAACAGCGCATCCTTTCCGCTAGCCGAAGGAGGAACGTCGGTCTCGAATCCTTCCAGCCATTATGTCTTCAACGATACTGGCGCCCGGGGCGTGAACCCCAAGACCGGAATTCAGGTTGCCAACGTCTGGGGCGATGTGACGAAGGGCGCCCACGGGGCATTTTTCCGCTTCGATCCCGGATTCGAGAGTCCGCTCCATACCCATACCTACGACTACTACGCGATCGTCATCAAAGGCGTTCTCGAAAACTATCAGCCGGGCCAGAAGCCTGAAAAATTGGGCCCGGGGTCATATTGGTACCAGCGCGGCAAGGAGGCTCACACAACCGCGTGCGTCTCCGCCGAGCCATGCGAGATCTATATTGTCCAACAAAACAAGTTTGACGCACAGATCCCGCCCAAGACCGAATAGCCGATCGCAAACCTTTACAGATGACACTGGAGCGATCGTTGGACGGCTGCGGTGCGTACAGGGTATTGCGGTTTTTTGCGGCGCAGTGCGTCGCAAGTCAGGCGGACGTCGGGGCAGCTGCTCGGCCACCTCCGGCCGGTGGTGGAGCCGACTCGCCTTTTCCGTCACCACTGACCGGCCAACACGGTCGAAAACACAACCGATTGGAAATAACATGACAACCGAAAACGTTTCTGAGCAGAACAAGAAGATCGTGCTTGCCTTCTATAAGGAAGCCCACTTTGACGGCGACGTCGACGGCGCAATCGCGCGCTACGTCGGCGACACCTACGTGCAGCATACGCCGGCCGCCGAAGATGGTGTCGAAGGTTTGCGTGCCTACATCAATTTCTTCCTGAAGACTTTCCCCAACGCCAAAGGCGACATCTGTCGCGTCATAGGCGATGGCGACATCGTCGCAGTCCATGCTCACTGGACGGGGCTAATTAGTCCGAATGGCGATGTTGGCATCGATATCTTCCGGGTGGTAGACGGCAAGCTCGTCGAGCATTGGGACGTCATCGCGCCAATTCCCGACACCTCGAAGAACAACAACACGATGTACTGAAAGTCGCTCTCGAGTGGTTGCTCAGGCAACCTCCAAACGGCGCGATGACGCGAAGGGGATATCGCGATGACTAACCCCGATACGGGCTCGACCGGTCGACTGAGGGAAGCGATGGACACGACTAACAACCGCCCTTCCCGTTTTTACGGCTGGAACGTCGTGGCCGCCGCGTTCGTCGTTGCGGTATTCGGCTGGGGAACAGGTTTTTATGGTCCGCCGGTCTATCTTGAGATAGTGCGCCAGTCGCGGGGCTGGCCAATCGCACTTGTCTCGGGCGCCGTGACGCTGCATTTCCTGGTCGGACTCGCCCTCATTCCAAAACTCCCTGCGCTCTATCGGCGATTGGGGTTGCCGATCGTTACTGTAGCGGGAGGCGTTATGATGACGATCGGCATTCTAGGCTGGTCGCTGGCGAGAGTGCCGTGGCAGCTCTACACGGCTGCGTTCCTATCAGGCATCGGATGGTCAGCGCTTGGCGCGGTCGCAATCAACGCAATCGTTTCTCCCTGGTTTGATGCCAGACGTCCATTGGCGCTTGGCATCGCTTTCAATGGCGGCAGTGTCGGAGGTGTGATCTTTTCTCCCCTCTGGATTGTGGCGATCGATCGGATCGGCTTTCCCGTGGCTTCTCTGATCGTTGGCTTGGCGATGATCGCTACCCTCGGCGCGCTGGCGGCTGTTGTGTTGACTCGGACACCCGAAAGCACTGACGGATCTCCTCATGGAGGTCAACCGATCAGCCTCGATCCGTCCGGCATCGCGGTCGCTGGAAAGGAAACCTCAATCACTCGGACAGACCTACTTGGTGACCGGGGTTTCCTCACCCTGTGCATTGGGATGACGTTGGCCCTGTTCGCTCAGACGGGTCTTATAGCACACCTTGTCTCTATCCTTGCGCCTACGCTCGGCAAACGAGGGGCGGGGCTGGCTGCCGGGGCGTCGGGCATCGCCGCCGTCGTGGGGCGACTCGTCGTGGGTTCGGGCGTATTTCGAAACTTGAATTGGCGCGCAGTCGCATCTGGCAGTTTATTGGTACAGGTCGTTGGCTGCGCAGTATTGATACTCGGGCACGGCAGCAATCCACTTCTTACAGTATTCGGTGTGATGCTCTTCGGTCTCGGAGTGGGCAACGCCATCTCGGTCCCGCCTGTGATTGCAAACCTTGAATTTTCACGCGCAGACGCAGCCCGGGCTGTTGCACTCATCGTTGCCATTTCGCAAGGAGCTTACGCAATCGCTCCGATAATGTTTGGCTTGATCCGCCAAGTCACCTCGGACAGGGTCGTATTCTTGGCGGCAGCTACGATCGAGTTCCTGGCCATCGTCTCGTATCTTTCGAAGGGTTCCGTAAAAGAGTGAGATCGTCGCGGGACGGCGATATCCGTCTTCGGGGCCGAAATCAATGCTACATCGGGGAAGGAACTTTTGATAATATATGTCATCTAAAAGGTACAAGGATCGTCAACGTGAGAGATCCTTCCATGCTTGCAGATGGCGGGCATCATACGTCCCAAGGAAAAGTCAATGAAAAGGTCAAAAGCCGAGACAGCAGAAACCCATAAACGCATCGTCGAAGTCGCCGCGGCAACGATCAAGAAAAAAGGAATCGACGCAACGGGAGTAGCCGAGGTAATGGCAGCAGCGGGTTTGACGCATGGAGCGTTCTACCGTCATTTTGCATCCAAAGAGGCCTTAGTTGCCGAGGCAGCCGAGGCGAGTATGGATGTATTTGTCGCAGCCGCACAGGCAGCCGCCGCGAAAGGACCATCAGCGTATGTCAAATACCTGCAAGGCTATCTGACTTCGGAATTTCGCGATGGGGTGCTCGGGGGATGTCCGGTGATCCAGATGAGCAGTGAACTGGCTCGCGCCGACACATCGGTCCGCGAAGGAGTCGCTAAAGGGCTGAAGCAAATGATCGATATTGCTGTGAAGTCGGCCGGAGACAAATCTGACGCCTCGGTGCAGGAAGATGCGATTTTCACGCTCTCCGCATTGATTGGAGCGATAACGATGTCACGTCTTTTGGACGATCCAGATCTCTCTAAACGCGTTCTGCAAGTGACGAACAATCGTCTCCTGAAACAGCCTTCCAAGGCTCGGACTGGGAAAGCGAGCCGTAACTAGCGTCGCGGCAGGTGCAGCGTAGCTACACAGTGCAGGACACGCGCAATCTCTTGCAGTGTTAGCTGGGTCGGTGATCGATCTTTATAGCGAAAACCGATACTTTCGTCCAATTGAAACTATAACTTTGACGTGGGTTAATTGACGTTGCTGGTAATGGTGGCGCAGCATCTGGGCTTTGCCATGCGCTGGCAAGTGGTACTCACGGAGTTGCATTCAAGATGACCGAGGAAAAAAGCGACAAACAATCGAATGGCAAATACCTCATAGCCTGGGCCCTCTGCTTTCTCACTCCATTTAAGGTAGCTGCAGGTGTGTCGCCTCATGGATTAGTTGAAATTCGGATAGCTGCCAATCACAATATTGGTGCTTCTTGTGGTCGAGCGTGCTATTTCCAGTGACACGGATGGAACAGCCATTATTGCCTTTCCAATGAAACTAAGAACGCGTAGATACCTTGACTGGGAAGACATCCGTATATTCATGGCGCTCGTACGTCATAGCACACTGACAGCTGCCGCGCGCTCACTATTCATTAGCCATGCGACCGTCGGGCGCAGGATTGCTTCGCTGGAACGAACTGTCGGACAGAAGCTGATCGAGCGTCGAGCGGATGGGTACGTTTTGACGCGCGCAGGTCACCTCGTCCTCAACGCTGCGCACGACATGGAAATCGCGGCTGAACGTCTAGCCAGGGCAGATCAAGACCAACCCTTGTCCGGGGTAGTTCGGATTGGCGCGCCACTAGAGCTTGCGCAACGCTTCCTAACAGAGCCGCTTTCGCAGCTCGCTATAGATCATCATGAGCTAGACGTGGAGATAGTTGCAGATTCCCGGACTATAAGCCTTGAGCGGCGGGAAGCTGATGTGCTGTTGCAGTATGGTGCGCCGTTACGAGGTGACTTGACCGCTCGCAAGGTCATGGAGATGCAATGCGGTCTCTACGCCACATCATCGTGGATTCGCCGACTAGATGAGGGTGACAGGCCGATATTTATAGGCGCAAATGAAGCCAATTCGCACGCAAAGTGCGCTGCTTGGTTAAGCGGTCAATTTTCAGGGGCTCGGTTCGCGTTTCGTACCAACAGTATCCAGATGCAGGCCGACGCAGCCAAGGCGGGTGTCGGAATCGCATTGCTTCCGCATTTCATCGGCAGATCCCACGGGCTTTTTCTGGTCAAGATACTGCAGCATGAACAACCGCCATCACATGATCTTTGGATCATCACAAGAAAGCGAGACGGCACACAGCCTTTGATCGAAGCAGTGGAGGAGCGCTTGATGAAGGCCCTCGACAATCAACGTGAGGTGTTCGCGGAGGGTAACGCGTGATCGCGCGAGAGTACGGATGATGTGCGTCTTGCAGATACCATTTGCACAGCACCATCCTCAGCTTTGAGACAATAAGACGCCGCGGAGCAGGCTTTCGTCGTGCGCTGAGTTGCGGTGTCGTGCATTCACGAAAGTGTGACCGTCAACGCGCTGGTTGACTATTTATTCACATAAAGTCAGGCACGCATGAGGGTTGCTGGCATTGAACGCGAGGAGAATGATTTGCAGAATGCGACCTATGTATTGATACCCGGCGCATGGCACGGGGGCTGGGTTTGGAAAGATGTGGCGACTCTGTTTCGACAACAGTGCATTGCGGTGACCATGCCGACGTTGACCGGGCTTGGCGAGCGCAGCCGCAGTGCGCAGGCTTCCATCAGTCTTTCAACCCATATCGAAGACATTGCCGCGCATGTGTTTATGGAGGGACTGTCTGATGTCGTGCTCGTTGGCTGGAGCTACGGCTCGTTCGTGGCGGAAGGCGTTGCAGCTCGCCTTGCGCTCCAGGTCAGATCAATCGTCTACATCGATGCCATTGTGCCGTCCTCGCAGCGATCGGTAATGGATTATGCGAGCGCCGAGTCTCGCGCAGCGGTCGAAGAGCTTGCGAGGCAACAACTGCTGTTACCGCCAATGTCGTTCGAGACATTCGGCGTGTCCGACCAGGCAATCATCGATCACGTCGCGCCGCGTCTGACTGGCCATCCTCCGCTGACGTTTCTCGAGCCGTTGCCATCCCTCGATGGAACACAGCACATTTCACGCGGCTATGTTCATTGCACGCAAACGCGAATCGGAGCGGTGTCGAGCAGTTATGCCAACGATGCGCGAGGCAAGATGGACACCATTACACTCGATACTGGACATCACTGTATGCTAAGCCAGCCGCAGCAAACTTTCGATTCTATATTGCGCTTGTCCGGTCTAGTTTAGAGCGCCGGCTGTGTATTAGCCTTTTCCGTTTAAAATCGGCAGGAGACACTCACGCATGAAGTTGATAAAGCTTCGCTGATTAGCGTCGAGAATTTACTTGACGGATAGCCTCTTCTACCTCGTTGGTTGGATTTTAATCGATGCCTGCACCGGTAAGGTGCTCGCTCAGCTGCCAGAGGCGGCCCGCCGCAACCGGATCGGCCGCGCGAGGACGGACGCCGCTCAGGTCTGTTGACTCGTCGGACGGAAGTGCCTCGGCGATGTCGCAGTTGGAGCAATAGACGCCGCCCATCCCGTCGAGTTGCGGACTCGTCGCGCACCAGACGCTCGTGGCCGCTCCTTGCTGCGGTGTCTTCTTATTATTTTCAGGGTCGATGATCGGCCTGCCATGTTTGTCGATGTAGTTTCTGGTTTCGAGTACTTCCTTCGGCATGTGTCGGACCAGATCCGTAATCACGCCTCCCGGATGAACGGAGAACGCGCGTACACCCGAGCGCTGACCTATGGAATCCAGCGCCAAGGCGAACAGTGCATTAGCCGTCTTTGCCTGGCCGTATGCAATCCATGGATCGTAATCTCGGTGTTCGAAGTTGACGTCGCGAAAATCGATGCCGGCTCGCGCATGACCGAGCGAACTGACCGCGATCACGCGAGCATGCCCGGAACGGGCCAGCGCGGGCCACAGACGGCAAGTCAACTGGAAGTGTCCCAGATGGTTCGCCGAGAACTGCGATTCGTAACCGCGCGAATCGCGCGCCAAGGGCGGTGCCATGACCCCGGCGTTGTTTATAAGAATATCGACGGTGTTCGTCTCCTTTAGCACGTGCTCGGCATAATGATCGATGGAAGCAGGATCGAGCAGATTCATCGGTTGCAGCACCACGTCGCGCATCCCGCTCAGCGCGGCGCTGGCCTTGGCGAGATCGCGCGCCGGCACGAAAACTCTGGCGCCAGCAGATCGTAGCGCTTTGACTGTTTCAATGCCGATACCGGAATAGCCGCCAGTCACGACGGCGCATCTGCCGCTCAAATCGATGCCGCGAATGACTTCCTCGGCAGCTGAAGCAGCGCCGAAGCCAGAGCCGATGGGAGATTGCAGCGTCCGCATATTGTGTCCTCCAGGTGAACTTGAGGCATGGTAGGCTGCCTTACCTACGCTGGTAAGTCGTATTCGTTCGCCTTTTATGCGTCATCGTTCACATCTGTCAACTGATCCATTATCGAATCTGCTGGAGGTTCTGCGAGTTCGTTGCGACCTCTCTGGACAACTCGTAGCTGGCGGCTCCTGGGCGCGCCGCTTTGCCAATCTGCGTGCGATCAAGTTCTGCGCCGCAACCGAAGGCACTTCCTGGTACTTTATGGATGGTATGCGCGAGCCAGCTCTGTTCCGGCTGGTGATATCTTGGTCATGAACGGCACACGCTCGCTGAACTTGGCCAGTGTCCCATCCATGATTAATGGCGCAGCGACGGCGCCGATCTCGCAAGACGACGAGGGGCATTATCTTCTTGGCAGTGGGAGAGATTTCGCAATGCTCGGCGGCCTGGTCCAGGTTGATGCCGATTGGCGGACTCTGCTTCAGAGCGGCTTGCCACCCTTCATTCACATCAGCTGCAACATGCAGGAAGCCGCGCCAATTGCCTGGTTACTCGAACAATTAATTGCAGAAATGAAGTCGGGCAACCGACCAGGCCGGAACGTCGTCACATCCGGACTCGCACAACTTCTGTTCGTCCAGACATTACGGGCTTATCTGTCTCATGCCCAGAATCGCGACGAAGGTTGGCTGAAAGGCTTCGGTGATCACCGATTGGCCATCGCGCTCAGTTGCATCCACGGCGATCCCGCGCGCAATTGGTGTCTGGCCGAACTGGCAAAAGAGGCCGGCATGTCGCGAACTTCTTTTGCCGTCCGGTTTCGCAACATGATGGGCGTTCCACCGTCGACTTATCTGACCCAGTGGCGCATTCAGTTGGCCAGACGCGAAATTTGCGCGGGCGCATCGGTTTCCGAGACCGCAGCCAAGGTGGGATATGCGTCTGAAAGCGCATTTAGAACCGCATTCAAGCGCATGACGGGCATGGCGCCAGGGCAGTATCGCGAAGCCGCCGGGAGGACGTTCGCAAGATGACCAGCGGAGCACGTGCCTGATCGCAATGCTCGGAATGCTACGGGTGGGCGAGAGTTATCGCAAACGTCACAGCGAAGGCGCACGATGCAGCGACTCTGGCTTGCAGAAGATTGGTCGGTGATCGGGTTGATCAGCTAGTTCCAATTTTTGATGGAGAGAGGCGGACGTGCCCTGAGCGACTATAGCGCTGTGGTGAGCGAACTCGTGGAAGTAACGACCGCGTAGCACGTGAAGCTCAACGCGGGCCGTTTGCCTTCGGCGCAACAGAGAGGTGACTTCCGTAGACCGTATTAATTTCTATGGTCCCTCCCATTTTTGCAACCACGATTTTCGATGTCATTGCAGGCTCGCTTAAATCTATCCGGCGTCGATAGTGGGGATCACGCCCCGCGCCACGATGAGGTCCGCGCCTGAAGGTCCTTAAAACTGTCTCGGCTTCGAGAAGCCTATTTAATACCCAGGTTGTCCTTCAGGCCGATGTGCCGTTCATGTCATCAAATTTCAGTCGTCGCAAAACCAGTTGGGTGATTCACCAGAAGTTGAGCCGCGCAGTCAGTCCGACGCGACAGTCAATCCCGCACAGTACGCAGTGCCGTGGGCAGCCAATGACCACGCAGTTCGCGCCAACTTGTTAGCCAGCGCGCACGCAACAACGTTTGAATGTCGCCGGGTGAGCATGGCACGAACCCATTCGGCGAGATGGCCTGTCCGTCCCTCAAGCCGCAGCATGTAGGCTCGAGCGCACGTGACGAGCAGCCGTCGGATATTCTTGTCGCCACGCCGGCTGATACCAAGCAACGTCGCTTTCCCACCGGTACTGTACTGCCTGGGAACGAGACCAACCGACGCTGCAAAATCGCGACCGCACCTATACTGATTGCCGTCTCCCATTTCTGCTGCCATGACGGGGCCGATGCCGGGGATCGTCAGCAGGCGCTGGCCGAGCTCGTCGTCGGCGAGCTGGGTGTTGATCTCTTTCTCGATATGACCAACTTCGCTGTCGAGGTACTTGTAGTGCTCGTGCAGACGCTGAAGGATCGCGATCAGGCGTGGTGGCAGTGAATGCTCTGTGAGGAAGGCCGGGAGACGCGCGACGGAAGCCTTTCCAACTGGCAGACTAACGCCGAATTCCAGCAATAAGCCGTGCATCTGGTTGATGGTTCTGGTGCGATCCCGCACGAATGACTCCCGTAGGCGATGTAGTGCGGAGAGCGTCTGCTGTGATTCGGTTTTCGCGGTGACAAACCGCATGGTGGGTCGGGAGGCAGCTTCGCAGATAGCCTCGGCGTCTACAAAGTCATTCTTGTTGCTCTTCACGAACGGACGCACGAACTGCGGCGAGATCAGTTTGACCTGATGTCCGAACGTCGTCAGCAAGCGAGCCATGTGATGGGCGCCAGCGCAAGCCTCCATGACTACGGTGCATGCATGAAACGTCGCGAAGAACTCGACCAGTTGCCTGCGGCCCAGTTTCTTGCGAAACACCGCTTTGCCTCTTCTATCCTGGCCGTGAAGGTGAAAGGTGTTCTTTCCCAAATCGATGCCAACCATCGTGACGTCTTGCATGACAGTCTCCAATCCGGAATTGACGCCGCAAGCGTAACGCACTCGGCGAGGGCGGGAGGGACCATCCCATTACTGTCA
>Ga0105248_10000771_pt1 | contig 35953 bp, 31 predicted proteins | sample KBSS34metaG_FD_81524 | JGI IMG/M metagenome (GOLD analysis project Ga0105248, IMG submission 81524) | Switchgrass rhizosphere microbial communities from Kellogg Biological Station, Michigan, USA - KBS S3-4 metaG | ecosystem: Host-associated > Plants > Roots > Rhizosphere > Soil | place...
CCTGGGCCCAGGTGAGATCAACATTCTGCATGAGCATCTGTTCGCCGGCGAGGGGTTGGCCTGCGCGGTATTCGGCGAGTGCTCCCCAACCGGTGAAGAGAGGCCAGACGGAGCCCTGGTGGTAGCTCATGCCGTCGTAGAAAGGTTCGGTGGTGGCCACGTCGCGGAGGCCCCAGTCGGTGGCGATGGTGGGGCTGGCCCACTGCTGAAGGCAGGCTTCGGGATGGGCCAGTTCTGAGCCTGTATCCCAGTAGGCTACGGCGGGGTAGACGGTACTGGCGTTGTCGACCGTGCCGCGAGGGTCGCCCTCAGGGTTGCGGCTAAAGGCGTAGCACCCTTTGGCGTAATCGTAGTATTCGGCTTCGAGCGTGGTATGCACCTTGGCGGCGCGGGTGTTGGCTGCTTCGGCTTTGTCCTTGTCGCCTAGAGCCGTTTGCAGGGCGGCGTACGCGGTGCTGGCCTGCCGGTCGAGCAGGGCCATGTACACCTCCTGATGGGGCATGTGGCCGGGCCAGCTCTCGACCCAGCCCGTGCCCTGCGAGTTGTCGTAGATGCCGTCGTGGTCGGTGTCGGAACTTGCTGCGGTTTCGAAGGCCCAGGCTTTTTCGATGGCATCTTTGTGGGCCTGCAGGAAGGCGAGATCGCCGCTGGCGCGGTAGTAGTCGCGCATGGCCATGAGAAAGAGCGGCGTGGCGTCGGCTGCGGCGTACATGTAGGGGAATTGCTTCCAGTCGACTGTAGGGTCTCCGGCGGTCTGGGCGAACTCGTGCATGATCTTGCCGTCGGCCCTTTGGCGGGCAATGAGGAATTCGAGTTCGGAGCGGGTGAGGGCAAAGTCGCCGAAGCCGTTGACGGCATAGAGGGTGTAGAGGGCGTCGCGGCCAAAGAACCAGCCAAAGCCGGGGCGGGCGGAGTCTCCGCTGGCGTAGTAGCCGGCGACGAGTGCGTGCTGATTGCTGGCGAATTCGTGGGTCTTGAGCTGTTCGATGGAGACTACGCCCCACTGGAATGCTTCGTTAAGGGCCTTGTCGGGGGTTTCGATGGACGTGGATTCTTCGAGTAGTTTCTTGTAACGATCCGCGTGGCTGGCGTAGGCGCTGGGCAGGCTTGCGTTGAGCTGCTGCAGTTGCTGGCCGAGCGCCGCGTTGGTGGCGGTTTCGGTGGTGGTGCCTACGGCCATGAGGAGCGGGAAGTATTTGTTGCCGTCGCGTTTGGGGTCGTAGTGGAGGTGGAGCTCCAGGGGGTGGACCTGGGGGCGCTCCTGGTAGGGCGCGAGGATGCCCGGGGTAGCGGTGGGGATGGTGACGGCTCCGGCGAGGTTGTTGTAGTCCATGTGCAGGGTGTAATAGCCGCCTGTGGATTGATCCTTTACCCATTCGGCGCCGGGGATGCCGTCATTGCGTTTGGGCCACATCCAGCGCATTTCGGGAGTAAAGCGAAAGGTGAGGTCGACCGGGTGGGGTGAGTCGATCTGGAAGAGAACGACCGGGCCTGTCGCGGGATTGGCGCTCGCGCTATCGGGCGAGTACATGATCTGGCGGAGGGTGAAGGCGATGTGGCTGTAGGTGAGGGTGGTGTGGTCGGGACTGACCTCGATGTTGGCCGACTGGGGGTTGACGGCGATGGGCACGGAGTAGCCCTCGACGTTGGCCTCGATGGTGAGGTGGGAGAGCAGCTTGACGGGGTTGATCCAGGCCTCAAACTGGCCGTCCTGAGAGCCGACGAGGACTCCGCGGGGGCCGGATACGGTGAAGGGCTGCTGAGGCTGGGTTGGCCTGCTGATGACCAGGCCTTTCTCCGTCAGAGGGAAGGCGGGGATCTGGGCATGCGCAAGCGAAGCGGCGAGAAGCGGGGCGAGGAGGAGGGTGGTGCGAAGGTTCTTCATCGGCGGACAGTGTAGCGGTTTTTCCGACGATGCGCACGTGCGGGATCGAGGATCTTCCAGCAAAGGTTTTCCGGAGAAGCGGGCGGGGTGGTAGACTTCGGCGTCCTTGCGAGGGCTTCCCCCAGACAATCGAATTCGCCAGCGGCGAGAAGGAAAGAGGTTGTGCATGAGCAGTGTTGCGATGAGTATGGCTCCGCCGAATCCCGGGCTGATTTTTGAGATGGTGAATGCGCACCAGCGGACGGCGGCATTGAAGGCGGCGATTGAACTGGATGTTTTCCGGGCGCTGGGCGAGGGTCTGGACGATGCGGCTTCGATTGCGATGCGGTGCGGAAGTTCGGAGCGGGGGATGCGGATTCTGTGCGATTTTCTGGTGATCAACGGATTGCTGCAGAAAGTGGATGGCAAGTACCGGCACACGCCGACAAGCGCGGTGTTTCTGGATCCGGCGTCGTCGGCTTCCCTCGCGAGCATGGCGCAGTTTATGAACAATCCGGCAATTCATGCGGTGTATGACGATCTGGCGGAGGTGGTGCGGAGAGGCCGGACGACGCTACCGGGGACCGGGACAGTGGAGCCGGAGAATCCGCTGTGGGTGGAGTTTGCAGAGAAGATGGCGCCGTTTACCGGGCCGATGGCGGGGCCGCTGTGTGCGGTGGTGACGGCAGCGCAGGGTGGAGCGACCGGGCCGGTGCGAGTGCTGGACATTGCGGCGGGACATGGGTTGTTTGGGATCGAGTTTGCGAAGTGCAATCCGGAAGCTACTGTAACGGCTGTCGATTGGCCTGCGGTGCTGGAGGTTTCGTATCGCAACGCTACGGCCGCGGGCGTCGAGGCGAGGTATGAGCGGAAGCCCGGGAGCGCTTTCGATGTGGAGTTTGCGGGGCCGTATGACGTGGTGCTGCTGACGAACTTTCTGCATCACTTTGACCCGCCGACATGTGTGGGCTTGCTGAAGAAGATTCATGCGGCTTTGCGGCCGGGTGGAGTCGTGGCAGCGCTCGAGTTTGTGCCGGATGAGTGCAAGACGAAGCCCGCGGCAGCTGCAGGTTTTTCGATGACCATGCTGACGACCACTGCGGATGGCGACGCTTATTCCTTGAGCGAGTTGCGAGGGATGTATGAGGAGGCGGGGTTTCACGATGTTAAGGGGACGCCGCTGGCGATGAGTCCGCAGACGGCCGTGCTGGGACGGGTGTGAGCGCGAGTCACCGGCAGTGGGATTCGGGATGGCCGGTTTGTGTAGGGGGATGGCCTTTCTGGTGGATTGAGGGTGTGGGAGCAGGGTGACTAGAGTGTCCTCATGCGAGTCGATCTGATTTCCCACACCACTACGCCGCGCCCCCAAGGCACGGGAAACTTCCCTATCTCGTTGACGATCCGGCCTGCCTGCGGGCTCCCGGGCGACTATGAGTTTCCGACGGATTCCGCTTCGCTGATGCGCATGCTGCAACAGCAGACCGATCTTCCGTCGACTGTGATCGAGCGTTTCAAACTGAGCCTGTCGGTGACCCAAAACGCAAAGCTGCTAGGAGTTGAGCTAAGCGAGAGGGTGCTGACGAAGATTGGCTACTTCATCGACTAAGGCGGACCTGCGTGGCCTGCTGGAGCTTAGGGCAGAGCGCGTGCCAGCGTCTCGACGGGAGCGGCACTGCGGTTAAAGCCATCTTGAACGCCAGTCGTCGACAACGCCTAGACCAGCACCGGCAACTCCGCCGAAAAGATATTCATCGGTGTCAGCCCGCGTTGGCGCAGCGCCCTCAATGCGAGAGCATCGTGCCGCTTGGCCAGCCGCTGTCCGTTGTGATCGGCGACCAGCGTGCAGTGATACCAGGCCGGAGCCGCATAGCCCAGTGCGCGGAGCAGCAAAATCTGCCGTGCCGTGGACTTGAGCAGGTCGGCCCCGCGCACTACTTCAGTAATCGCCATGGCCGCATCGTCGACGGCACACGCAAGCTGATAGCTCGGCGTGTTGTCTCGCCGCCAGACCAGAAAATCCCCAAAGTCGACACCAGCCACAAACCGCTGCGGCCCCAGGTGCTGGTCATAGAACTCTACAGCGGCTCCATTGTTAACCCGAAATCGCCAGTTCGCAGGTTCCGGCCCGTAGCGGCTGTTCGTCGGCCCAGGCAACTGCGCCGTATCTCCGCTCAAGTGCCGGCAAGTCCCGGGGTAGATTGGCTCGTCATCCGCGACAGCCGCGCCCTCGTGCGGAGCCGACGCTGCAGCGGCCAGATCCTTACGCGAGCACCGGCAGGGATAGAGATATCCGCGGCGAAAGAGCTTGCGGAAAGCATTCTCGTAAATCGCATGCCGCTTGCTTTGAAAATACGGCGCATAGGGGCCGCCCTGATTCGGCTTTTCCGGCTTGTCCGGCCCTTCCTGCCAGCGAATCCCAAGCCAGCGCAGGTCTTCGATCGCGGCGTCCGCATACTCACTCCGGCTGCGATCGGGGTCGAGATCGTCCATTCGCATGACCAGGGTTCCGCCAGCATCCCGCGCGCGCTGATACGCCGTCCAGAAGGTTCTGGCGTGGCCCACGTGCAGCAGCCCTGTCGGCGAAGGCGCAAGCCGCCCGCGATACACCTCGCCGCCGTTCAGATTGCCAAACCCCGGAAGTAGCTTCTGCGAACCCACGTTGCCAGTCTAAGGCGCAGCGAACGGCGAGGATAGGTACACTTTGGTTCCGCACCAGCACGGTCATCCCCACCGCTCCAAGGCTCGGCGGGTTTGACTTGTCCAGGTGGACTAAGCATACTTAGTCCATGGCATATACCGTGCATCAGGCGAAAACTCACTTTTCCCGTCTCCTCAAAGAAGCTGAGGCAGGCCAGGAAGTCATCGTCATGCGCGGTAACAAGCCTGTCGCCAAACTTATCCCTATCGATGAGCCTGCCAAAGCACCGGCATTTGCCAGAATCGGCGGCTTCGAAGGCCTTATCCAATTCGACGATCGAATCTTCGACCCACTTACCGATGAGGAAATGATCGAATACGGCTTCGACAACCCCGAAAAAGACGCCCGACTGGCGGCAGTCGTGACGCCTGATGTCTCACCAGCCAAGAACGCAAGATGAGCTACCTGCTCGACACACACGCCTACCTCTGGCTTCGCGATTGCCCGGGACGACTCCCACAGAAGGCGTTGAATCTGCTGTCAGACTCAACTCAGCGGGGCCTGATCTCACTCGTTACTCCTTGCGAAATTGCCATCAAGACAGGTGCCGGAAAACTCAACGGCGTACCTCTCCTCACCGACTTTGAACGTCGAGAAACCGCCGTAGGTTTCTTGATAGCCGACATAACAATTGCCCAAGCCATTAGTTCTGGCCTGCTTCCCCGACATCACCGCGACCCATTCGATCGCCTCCTGATCGCGCAAGCTCTCGACTTAAATATCCCCATCCTCAGCAACGACAGCATCTTCGACTCATACGGCGTCCAGCGAATCTGGAATTAAGCGACAATAGAATCAGAGGGTAGCCGCTTCCCCTTGCTGCATTAGAACGACCGGCGATCGGAGTCTTTCGTGTCCAAGTACCACAAATCCGTAGTTCCCTCCACGCCGGCCAGCTCTCACCTGCCGCTGGTGGCCATCGTGGGCCGCCCCAACGTCGGCAAATCGACGCTCTTCAACCGCCTCACGCATTCCCGGCGCTCGATTGTCGGCGATGAGCCCGGCATCACCCGAGACCGCATCTACGGCGACATCGAGTGGGACGGCCGCATCGTCCGCCTGGTGGACACCGGCGGCATCGTCACCGATGACAAGGAGTACATTCCCAGCGAAATCTATGCCCAGGCCCGTGTCGGCATCGAGGAAGCCGACCTGCTGCTGATGGTCGTAGACGCCCGTACTGAACTGGCCTCTCCTGACTTTACGCTGGCCAAGATGTTGATCCGCGGCGGTAAGCCTGTCTTTCTCGTCGCCAATAAGGTCGAGAACCCCACCGTCGCCGCTGCCGCTGAAAACCTGCGGCAGCTCGGTATCCCCGAGTTTTTCCCCATTAGTTCCGAACATGGCCTCGGCATCGGCGACCTGCTCGATGCTGTCTTTGACCGCCTTCCCGCACCTACCGTCAGCTTTACCGCTGAGGAAGCCGCGGATGGGCCTTACGCCAAGCCTCTCGACCCGAACGAACCTGACATTGAAGACGAAATCCTGTACGACGAGGATCAGGAAGACGAAATTGAAGAGGACATGGGTCCGCAAGACGAAGCCGAGGAAGAGGATCCAGAAGGGGAACTTGAGCTCCCCATTGATCCAAGCGAATTCGGCCCCGAAGAAGACCTGCTCACCGAAGACGATTTAGACGCTGACGCTGAAAACGCGCCCGGTCGGGACGATCTGCCGCACCACCGCACTCATGGCGAGTTTCAGCAGCATGAAACCTCGATCGCCATCATCGGCCGCCCCAACGTCGGCAAATCGACACTGCTCAACGCGCTCACCGGCAAAGCTCGCGCCATCGTTTCGCCGATCGCCGGCACCACCCGCGACGCTGTCGACGAAGTCATCGAATACGACGGCCAACGCCTTCGCCTGATCGATACTGCCGGTATCCGCCGCAAGGGCAAGACTCACCTGATGGCCGAGAAGCTCTCGGTGGTGATGGCCCGCCGCCATCTCGAGTCCTGCGATGTGGCCCTGCTGATGATCGACGCTACGGAGGGCGTTACCGCCAACGATGCTCATATCGGCGGCTACGCCCACGAGAGCGGGCGCAGCGTGATCATTGTCATCAACAAGTGGGATCTGCTGACTACGCACCGCACCGACGGCAAAGCCCCTGCAGACCGGTCGGTCTACGAGGAACAGGTCCGCCACGCCCTTAAGTATCTGAACTACGCACCGGTCCTCTTCATCTCTGCCGAAACCGGGAACAACCTCAACAAGGTCATGCAGGAGATCAAGCACATCGCGAAACAGCGCCGGAAGCGTGTTACTACCGGCCAGATGAACCGCTTCCTCGACAAGATCGATTTCCAACGCGCTCCGGTTCCCATGGCCAAGCGTATCCGTATCTTCTATATGACCCAGGCCGCCGTAGCGCCGCCGACGTTTGTCCTATTTACAGACCGCAACATCCAGCTCCACTTCGCATTCCAGCGCTTCCTCGAAAACCAGATCCGCCAGGCCTTCGGCTTCGAAGGTACGCCCATCTGGTTCAAACTGAGGGCTCGCAACGCGGACAAGAAGTGAAGCAATGCACTATGCGAGCGGCCTCAACCGGGGCCGCCAGCGCTTCACCGCCTGGCAATACACCGCGTACTCAGTTCCATACCGCTTTCCCAGCGTCGGTTCTTCGTATCGCCGGATGAAGGTATCCAGCGTCAGCCACACGGCCACTGCGTAGCCGAGCATCCACGCGTTGCGGAAGAGCAGCGCCTCGCCAACGAGCACGATCAGGTCGCCTACGTACATCGGATTCCGCACCCAGCGGTAAAGTCCTGAAACTACCAGGCGTTCGGTTGGCACCTGGGGCATCAGCGTACCACTGCCCGCTCTTACGAAGCGCACAATCGACTCCAGCAGCGGTACTAATCCAAGGAGAATAAGCCCTATGGCAATGTCACACTGCCACGCGGGTGCATCCGTGGGCAGATGAAAACGAGTGATTGCCAGCGGGAGATACACAAGAATGATCCCCGGCCCGCCAAATACTGTAAACAAAGTGGAAACCACTACACTGCGGCGAAGTGTAGCCAAATTCAGACGCCTTCCGCAGGGCCAGACCCGTCTCCGGGCCAACGATCCACTGGCGGCTCATACGCCGGCGGCAAGAACGGCGCAGGCAGATGCGGCCACATCTCCGCCGCCAGTGCCGGATACCTCACTGCGTAAAACACCAGCGCATAGTTCCGGCGAAAGGTGCCGATCGTTCCCGACAGGCCAATGATTGCCAGGGCAAACAAGCAGAACACTAGGATAAGCGCCGGAATTCCAAGGACCACCGCGAGGGCGGTCGAAGCGGATTTTAACAAGGCGGCCAGCACAACACCTATCAGAACCACGATCACAGACGGAATCATGATCGCGATCATTCCAATGATGCCCGCCGCGATCGTAATCAAAAACCGCAGCAGCACAAACAAGAAAAACTGTCCCGGCTCCGCTGAGACATCGCTCCAGACCTCTCGCAGGGCATCGCCGATTGCAGCGTCTTCGAGGGCCATCCGCGGTAGCACAAAACTGTTCATGACAATGTCGATCACCGCTCCCGCAATCGCCAGCAGCAAGAATAGGGGAACTGCTACTCCAATCAGCGGCAGAAAATCCATGAATGTGGGCGGGTGACCCAAGGAAGTGAACAACGGCTTGAAATGCAGATACAGCGCATAGCCCACGGGTATCATAACGATCCAGAAAGCCAACCCAACGCACACACTGAAGCCCAGATATCGCAGCGCCTGCCGATGATACTTCCTCCATGCCGGAGCAATCTGGTCCTGTCGCGAAACCACGCAGTCGAAAAAGCTGAAACGCAAACGGATCAGCAGGTAACTCAACAAGATGCCGATCGGCAACAGAATCAGCGCGGAGACAACGCCTATCCAGATCATCTGGCTCATTGCCGGCCAGTGAAACTGAGGCGCGGTCATCGACGGCGACGAAGGCTGTGATCCACCAAACATCCTGGTGGGAAAATTTCCCGCGTAGCCACCTGAACCGGCGTCGGTCAACATGGCCACCAAAGCCAGTTTCAAAAACCGGCCCAGCCGAAACTGGGAAAAGAGATACAGCTTCGTTCTTTCAATCGCAGGACTGATCGCTTGTGCGGCTGTATAAGTAAACATAAGTCGATGCGCACAGCGTATAGGATTTCTATCCCGATGTATAGCAAAGAAGGGCAGACACCCGGCTTATAACAAAGCAGGAGCTATACGGGATTCGGAAACTGTACCGTGCTCTGCCTGTCGTCCAACTCGCCGCTACGCCTATTCTGTCCAGCCAGGTACACGCCCTCCCGGCTCTCTCGCCACATCCGCCAATAGCCAACACCAAATGCCGCCAGCACGAGCAGCGTCTCATAGATCCCGTGCATGTGGGGATTGAGCACCACCAGAGGCACCACCAGCGAGGGTAAGAACAGCCACACCATCAGCGCGAGCACATTCCTCGTCCGTGTTGCGTATACCCACAAGACAAACCCCGCAAACAGCGCGATATCCCTGTCGTACTGCATCTGCCTGGGATTGGCCAAAATCAGCATCACGACCACCAGCGCCATCCAGTTTCCGTTGCGGGCCACAGTTTCACCGGCACGCTCCAGCCGCCTGCGAAGCACCAGCAACATCCCCAGCATGGCCAGAGTCAGCCCTACCGAAACCACATAGGGAGCAATCCCGACCGGCGTGCCCTTCCGGTGGTGATAGGTCGCCGCAATACCGAAGACCCCATACCCAAATTGCTGCTGCAAGAGAATTCCCTGGCGCAGAGACCACTGGTATCCGCTGTACAGATCCGGCCAAAGCTGCGCCTCGGCCAGATTCGCCGCGATCACCGCCACCCCGCAGGCAATGCTGCGAACCCATTGACGCTTACCCGCCAGCAGAGGCAGCAGCAGCAGCACCAGGAACGTAATCTTGATAATCGCTGCCAGAAATACCGCGAGGTACAGCCACTCCCAGCGGTTCTTCTTCAGCCCTGGTATCGCCGCCACAAACGCCAGACAATAAAGCGTCGAAGCCACATTTACGCCGCAGAGTGCTAGAATCCCGGTAAATCGCGGAGACGCAAAGAAGAGCAACAGCGCAAACAGCGGCCCAAGCCAACGCTTGCGAAAGAAATACCGCGCCAGCACCAAGGGTAGCGCAAAGACCGCTACGATATGCACTACAAAGTAGGCTTCCTCGCCCCAGTGCCGTGGCAGGGTGATCAGCACCAGTTTGGCCATGTAGAGAAAAACCGGAGGATACAGAAAGTAAAGCGGTGACATGGAGTCGTTATAGGGATTCTGTCCTGCCATCCACTGCAGCAGGGAGTGCGAATAGACCGGCAGGTCTTCCATCCACCAGCCCCACCAGTCTGCCCGGTGCATCAGCCAGAACAGGCCCGCCACAGCCACAAAAAGCAGCACAACGTACACCCTGCGCGGAGGCATCAAGGGGTCGGTACTGGCTGCTTTCAATGGAGGCGAAGAGGCCCCGACGGTCGAGCGGTCAGACAATTGGGCTCTCCAAAGGTCGCTTATAAGTCCACTCAGTATCTATCAATGCAACTATGACTGCAACAAATTCTTTACGGAGTCTTCATCCCTTCCTGCAGGTTACTCACCACACTTTCAGGTGAAAAGGCTCAGATTTTCCTGAAATTCGGCTATGATTCCGTTTCGGTGAAGCTCAAGAAGGGTCTTCCGTAAGCCATCGAATTCGCCATGAGGAAGCTATGCAAACGCAGCTCTGGAACCTACGCTACGCCGCGCGCCAGTTACGCAACTCCCCCAGCTTCACCCTTACGGTCGTACTCACCCTTGCTCTGGGCATTGGCGCAACCACCGCTATCTTCAGCGCTGTCTATGGACTGCTGCTTAAATCTTTGCCCTTCGCCGACGCGGACCGCATCGTCGCCATCGCTGAGACCCATCCCCAGGTGGTGGGCGGCGTGGAAGCCACCTATCAGGACTATGAAGACTGGCGCACCCAGCAGCGCAGCTTCTCTGCAGTGGCCGCCTTCAGCACGCTCAACCCCAACACCGTTTCCATGACCGGCATCTCAGCCGGAGCCCGCGCCGAACAGGTTCATCGTGTGCTCGCTTCGGGCAATTTCTTCTCTCTCCTGGGTGTCTCCCCGTTGCTTGGCAGGACCCTGGAGCCGCGGGATGACGCGCCTGGCAGCGATCATGTTGCGGTACTAAGTTCTGCTGCATGGGACCGCTATTTTCACCGCGATTCTGCCGCACTGGGCCGCAACATCAACCTCAACGGGACCAGCTTTACGGTCGTCGGCATCCTTCCTCCCGGAGCAGCGTACCCGGCAGAGGGTGAGGTCTGGCTGCCACTCGCCCTTCTGGATCAGCCCACCCGCGCTTCTCGCGTCTGGCATTCCGTTCAGGTTCTGGGCCGGCTTCGCCCCAGCACCGATCTGGCCACCGCTCGCGCCGACATGCAGACAATTGCCGAACGCCTGGCCGCTGCCTATCCCGCCACCAATCGCAACGAGAGAATCCGGCTCCTGCCGCTGCGCGACCAGTTGGTCGGCACATTGCGTCCAGCCGTCCTCAGCCTCCTCGGCGCGGTCCTGCTCGTTCTGCTGATCGCCTGCGCCAACGTCGCCAGCCTGCTCCTCGTCCGTGCCACCGCGAATCGCCGCGAAGTCGCCGTCCGCCAGGCGCTGGGCGCAGACCGCAAACGCCTCTTCTCACAGTTTCTGGCCCAGACGGTGCTCCTCTGTTTCCTGGGAGGAGCGCTGGGCATCGGTCTTGCAGCCGCAGCGCTGCCGCTGCTCTGTGCAGCCTTTGCGCATACCGCCGGACTGGACCCATCGATGCTCCAGTCCATCTCACTCAGCCTTCCGGTGCTTTTCTTCACACTCGGAATATGCTCGGTGACAGCCATTCTGTTTGGACTGCTGCCAGTTCTGCGCACTTCTAACAAGCTGACCGAGACCCTGCGCGGCGGTGACCGCTCCAGCACGGCAGGCTCGACGCGCGCTCGCGGCCTGCTGATTGCCGCCGAAATCGCCACAGCTGTCATCCTTCTGTTTCTCGGAACACTGGTGATGCGCAGCTACCAGCAATTGCTTGCTGTCGACCCGGGATTCCGTACCGACCATGTGCTGAGCGCTGAAATCACTCTGCCCTCTCCCCGCTACACGGACCAAAGCCCTGAAACAGGGCGTTTTTTCCAGCGGCTCGTGGACAAACTTTCCCATGCTCCCGGTGTTCTCTCCGTGGCAGCCACCACGCAGACCCCGCTCAAGCCCTCCCAGGTGATGACCCGTTTTCTCATTGAGGGCGCACCGCCACTCTCGCCCGGCGCCTTTCCCTTTGCACAGATCCGGTTCGTCAGTCCCAATTTTTTCCAGACCATGGGCCTTACCGTCCGCGATGGCCGCGTTTTTGAGCAGCGGGACATCGATGAAAACACCAGCGCCTTCGTGGTCAACGACACCTTTAGCCGTCTCTACCTTGGTGGACAGCCGCCGCTGGGTAGAAACGTTCTCCTCGGCGTGATGTTCCCCAACCCTGCCAAAATCCCGGTCATCGGTGTTGTCTCTGACGCGCATGATCTGGGTATTGGCTCGGAAACTCAGCCCGAGCTCTACCTTCCCGGTTATGGCACCCACGAAGTTCTGCTTCTTCGCTCCGCTCAAGACCCGGAAAGTCTCATCACCATGTTGCGCAACACTGTCCGCGAAATTGACCCAGACCAGCCAATCTACAACGTCGAGCCCCTCGACAACGTGCGCACCGATTCCCTGACCCGTCAGCGCATGACAGCTGTGCTTCTTGGCATCTTCGCGTGCGTGCAGCTTGCACTGGCCGCTATCGGTATCTACGGGGTGCTCTCCTACTCGATCGCGCAACGCACCCGCGAGATCGGTGTGCGCATGGCTCTCGGGGCCAGCCGGATTGCGATCCTGCAGCTAGTCCTCGTTCAGGCGGGTATTGCCGTTGCGGTGGGTGTCGCGGCCGGGCTGGCCGGCGCTTTCGCCAGTGCGCGGCTCATGCGCGGACTGCTTTTTCAGACCGGGACGGCAGACCCCTCGGCCATCCTCATCACTCTTACCGGATTGGCCCTGGCGGCGGTACTGGCGCTGACGCTTCCCGCCGCACGAGCAGCTTCGGTTGACCCGGCAATTGCCCTGCGAGCCGAGTAGACCCGGCGCTTAGCTCAGTTTGGCTCCGCAGCCAGCGCAGAATCGCGCCCCGGCGGCATTTGCCTGTCCGCAGCTTGCGCAGGCTGCCAGTGTGTTCATAGTTGTCACAGGCTGTTGCACAGCGGCATAAGGAGCCCCTGCGAACCCTGGCGCCACCCAGCCCGGATACCCGACTGGTCCGGGAATGCCGATTCCCAACGCAGCAGCCAGCGCAGCAGCCTGAGCCGCGTTGTACCGGCGGACTCGCTCCGGCATGAAGAAGCACTCGATCCAAGCGATGATCCACGAAATCCCGGTCCAGCTCAGGCACAGATAAAAGATGCCCCACCCGATCCGCCTCAGGTAAAAGTGGTGCAACCCAAATCCCCCAAGAAACAGCGCCAGCAACACGCCCACAACCTCATCTCGCCGTAATGCCTCATACTGCTGATAAAAAACTGCTTCCGGATTTGGAACTGCATAGCCAGCCATATCGAACTCCCCTCTTTCCTGCTTGTTTACAGTACGTTCCAACTCGAAAACAAGTTCATTCTCGCCCTACTGCCCAAAAGTTATAATCCACCCCATGAGTTCGCCCCTGCCTGCAGAAGAGATCTCCCAGCTCCGCGAAACCCTTCGCCGCCATGAATACGAATACTACGTCCTGGACGGCTCGACCATCTCCGACCAGGAATACGACACACTCATGCAGCGGCTCAAGGCGCTTGAAGAGGCTCACCCCGACCTGCTCACGCCCGATTCGCCCACTCAGCGCGTTGGCGGCCGCCCTGCCGAGGGCTTCCAGAAGGTCGCCCACTCCCGCCCCATGCTCTCGCTGGATAACGCCAACAACGAGGCTGAGCTGCACGATTGGGACCGCCGTGTCCGCGAACTCGCCGGATCACTCCCTGTCGCCTACATCGCCGAACTCAAGCTCGACGGCCTCTCGCTTGCTCTCCACTACGAGATCACCGCCAACGGCGAAGCCCACCTCCTTCGCGGCCTTACCCGTGGTGACGGCTCCATCGGCGAAGACGTCACCACCAACGTTCGCACTATCCGGAGTGTCCCTCTCAGCATTCCCGCTTCAAAGCTCAGCAAAGGCCACCTGCACTCCCCTGGAATCAGCAGCCAGCCAGGCCAGAGTTTCGAAGTCCGCGGAGAGGTTGTCATGCCGCTCTCCACTTTCAACAAGGCCAATGAAGAGCGAGTCGCCGCTGGCCTTGCCCCCGCTGCCAACCCGCGCAACTTCGCCGCGGGCACAATACGCACACTCGATACCAAAGTGGTGGCTGCACGCCGTCTCGATTTTTACGGCTACTTCCTGCTGCTCAACGGCGAATACAATCCTGCAGGCCAACAGGCCACTCTGGAAACCCTGACCAGCCTCGGCTTTCGCGTCAACCCCCACCGCGACACCTTCCACTCTGTCGAAGATATCCTCGCCTTCCTGGCCAAAGTGGAAGAAACCCGCGCGACACTGGGTTATGAAATCGACGGGGTCGTTCTCAAAGTCGACTCCCATTTGACGCAACTCCGCTTGGGCTATACCGGCCGCGCTCCGCGCTGGGCCATCGCCTACAAATTCACCGCGCGCGCAGCCGTCACCCAGGTCCGCGAAATCCAGATCACCGTCGGCCGCACCGGCAAGCTTACCCCGCTCGCCGTGCTTGTGCCTGTTGTGGTCGGGGGCGTGACCATCACCAACGTCGGGCTCTTCAACGCCGACGAAGTTGCCCGCCTCGGCATCCGCCCCGGAAGCTGGGTCAAGGTGCAGCGCGCCGGTGACGTGATTCCCAACATTGCCGAAGTCGTGGTCGACGCGGAACACCCTGAGGGGACGGGCACTTTCGCCGTACCCGAAACCTGCCCCGTCTGCCATACCCCCGTCGAACAAACTGAGGGCGAAGTCGATACCTACTGCATCAACATCGATTGTCCTGCCCGCCTCTGGGGATCGCTCGTGTACTTTGCCCACCGCGGCGTCATGAATATCGAAGGCCTCGGCGAAGTCCTCGCCAGCCAGCTTCTCGATTCCGGCCTCGTCAAATCCCTCGCTGACCTCTACACCCTCACCGAGGAGCAGCTTCTGACCATGGAGCGCATGGGAAAAAAATCCGCCCAGGCCCTGCTCGCTCAGATCGAGAACTCCCGCCAGGCCGGGCTAGCCCGCCTCCTTATGGGCCTCGGTATCTCTTTCGTCGGCGAACGCACGGCAGAGCTGCTGGCCTCAGAGTTCGGCAGCATGGAAGCCATCGTCGCCGCCACACAGGACGACCTGGAGCGCGTAAAAGAAGTCGGCCCCAAAGTAGCGGCATCTGTTCACGACTTCTTCCAGAACGAGATGAACCTTGCCTTAATTCAGCGCTTCAAAGAATTGGGGCTTAAGATGACGGCCGAAAAGAAGCTCCGCACGGCTCAACTCGAAGGCCTCACCTTCGTCCTGACAGGCACCTTTCCGACTCTCAGCCGCGAAGAAGCCAAAGAAAAGATCGAGTCTGCAGGCGGCAAAGTCGCTGGCAGTGTCAGCAAGAAGACAAACTACGTGGTTGCGGGCGAAGAAGCAGGCAGCAAACTTGCCAAAGCCCAGGAACTGAATATCCCCGTCATTGACGAAGCCAAACTCTTCGAACTCCTCCATGCGGAGGTCACACCACCACCCCAGCAAGATCTTCCGCTGGAATGACGAGGGTCTTGGTTTTGGGTAGCCGAGGGATTCTCAGCGTAGTGAGATGCCTTTTCAGGAGCCCATCAGCTCCCAACGACCAACATCACCACGATCCCAACATCATCCACAAACGCCCGCTTCCCGTCGCGGCCTGTAACCTCAGCAAATCCGGCTGCCATCAGCCGCGCAGACACCCTTTCCACCTCATCGGCATGCGGCAACACCAGCTCCCAGAAGAGCAGCCGTGCATCTTCCGGTCCAGCCACCGGCGACCCGGCGGCCCAGACATTCAGGCCCACATGATGGTGGTATCCGCCGGCTGAAACAAAGAGCGCTGAGGGCATCCCGGCCATTACCTCCAACCCCAGCGTTTCGCAGTAGAATCGCTCCGCCGCCTGCAGATCACCCACATAGAAATGCACATGCCCTACCCGTGTGCCTATGGGAGCGCCCTCCCAGGCATCGGAATCTTCAGTCACAGCTGTCAGCTCGGCGAACTTTACCGCCCACGTTCCCATGCGCAGTTTTCCATCGGCATACTGCCATTTGTCGCGGGGCCGGTCGGCGTAGACCTCCACCTCAAGCCCATCGGGATCTACAAGGTAGAGCGCCTCGCTCACCCCGTGATCTCCTGCTGCAAACTGGACCCGTTTCTTCCAGAGGTGCTTCACAAACCGGCTCAAATCCGCCCGACTGGGCAGCAGAAATGCCGTGTGGTACAGTCCCAGCCGGCTCCGCTCCCGAATCGTCTTCACCCCAGGCAGAGCCTCCAGTTCCAACAGCACCGCGTTGTTGCCATGCGCGCCCAGCTGCGCTAGCTTGCCATCGCTCGAAAGTACCGCCAGGCCAATTACATCTCGGTAAAACTCAACCGACCGCCCCAGCTCCGATACCGCCAGCCGTACCCGCCCTACATGCGCCGTATCCGGCAACCGATACCGTTCCAATTCAAACTCCGCCATGGCTTTCAACTCCACATTTGGGTGTTATCACACGCAAATGTGCGTGTGATAACACCTTATTTGACGCATATTCTCCACAAAACGATGCAATTTGCTAGGGAATCTGCTCCCGGATTGCTGTCAACGTCGCAATCAGTTTCCGCAGCTTTCCCTTTTCCAGGCCCTCAAACTGTTTCTCGTGCAGCCTTTGTATAGGCTTATCCAGGGCCGCTAATTTTTCCAGTCCTGATGGGGTGATCACTGTAGAAACCTCCCGCCGGTCTTTTTCCCCACGCTCCCGGGCAATCCAACCAGCCTTCTCCATCCGGTCGAGAAGGCGCGAAACATCTGGCATCGCCGTCACCATCCGCTCCGAAATCTCCCTCCGGCAAAGCCCCGCTGCCCCCGCCCCGCGCAGAATACGCAGTACATTGAATTGCGCATGCGTCAGCCCATGCTCCTTTAAGAACCGGCCGGTCCAGTGTGCCAACTCCTCAGAGGTGCGCAGCAGGTTCAGAAAGGCCTCCTGCTGAACCCCTTCAAACGGACGGGTCTGCTGTATCTGCTCTGCCAGCGAAGCCTTCTTCCCTTTGGCCATGCGTCACAACCTTTCGCACACAGTCTCTCAAAATCCCCGTACACCCGGCGAAATCTGACTGACATAATCCCAATATGCTCGTTCTAGCCTCAGCATCGCCACGCCGCCGTGAACTTCTCACGCAGGTCGGCTTCGAATTCGAAATCCACCCGGCTCACATCCCGGAAGATCCCTTACCGGACGAAGACCCAATCGCCTATGTCACCCGCCTGGCCCGCCAAAAAGCCGAGGCGGTCTACGCGCAGCTCGCCTCCACGAAGCCTCATATCACCGTGCTCGGTGCCGACACCACTGTCACGCTCGACAATCACATCCTGGGCAAACCCGAGTCTCCAGAAGACGCAGCCCGCATGCTGCGCCTCTTGAGTGGCCGTACCCACCGTGTCATCACTGGTGTCTCGCTCGTTACCGCCACTCGCGCCGAGACAGCAGCAGAAGTTACAGCCGTCCAGTTTCTGACGCTGTCCGACGAAGAAATCGCCCAATATGTCGCCACCGGCGAGCCCAATGACAAAGCAGGAGCCTACGCCATCCAGGGCCTGGCAGCCCGCTGGATTCCCCGCATCGAAGGCTGCTATTTCAACGTTGTCGGTTTGCCTCTATCCCTGGTCTCTACCCTGCTTAGCGCCGTGAAGTCCGGCCAGGACATATCGTAGTCCTCATTCCTGAATGAAGGCTTCGGGACGAGAGAAGAGCGCGGCTTGTGAAGCCGCGCTCTTCAAGATCAAGCCGGATTTTATTCGAATACGGGTACGTAGACGGCGAAGCCTCTGGGCGGGGCTGGAAACTCGGCATTGCCGTCGGCGTCGGTGGTGCGCTCATCGGGGTGAGCTGTGTCGTGGCCATCCCAGGCTAATGGCTTGAAGCGCTGGTTGGACCATTGGGTCTTGACTGAGGTTCCACTCCACTTGTCGCCGAGATTGTTGAGAACGTAGACCAGGCCGGGCTGATCGACGGTATCGGATTTATAACCGACGCGCTGCATGATGTAGAGGTCGGGGTCGGCGTGGAGGATTTGCGAATCGCCACCTGCGTAGCGGTGATGCACGTCGATGAGGGCATCGATGCCGGTGGGCTCGCCGGAGCGGGCCAGGCCGTTGTTGTAGTAGTCGTACCAGAAGACGCAGGGATAGCCCTCGTGGACCATGATGAACGAATAGGCGAGCATCTTGTCGTTGACGATTGCGTTGTCGCCCATGTCGTGGTTATCCACGAAGGTCGCCGCGTGGAGAGGCCTGTTCATCACTACCGCGCCGCCATAGGTCAGGTTGCGCAGGTCGTAGTTGGGCGTGTCGCAGACATCCTTCAACTGATATCGCAAAGGAAAATCGAAGGCCAGAATCTGGTTGTCAGTCAGACCGTTCACGTGATCGATCCACCCCTGGATATCCTCCGGCCCGGACCACATCTCGGCTACGATGAACGGGGAGAATTCATTCCCGTTCTTCACATACCGGTACTTCGACAGCAGTCCAATCATCCATGCGCCGAAGCCTTTGACGAAGTCGAAGCGGAAGCCGTCAAAGCCGAGTTCCTCAATGATGAACCGCGAATAGTCAAACATGGCTTTGTAGACGTGGGGGTTGCGATGGCAGAGGTGAGGGAAGCCGGCGAAATTCTCGCCCTCCATCATGACGTGCTCATAGCGGCTGGGGTGAAAGCAGTTCCAGTCACGGGGAAACTGACCGCTCTTGGGATTGAACTTGGTCCAGCGCTTCTCGCCGTCGAGAGGGTTCACCTCTTCTTCGTCGGCGCCTGAGTTATGGTTGATCACCATGTCGGCGTAGAGGCTGAGGTTGTTGGCGTGTGCTTTTGCGATAAGGGTCTCAAGTTCGGCGCGGTTGCCGTACAGGGTCTTGGTGCCGCCTTTCTGGTCATAGTCGCCGAGATCCCAGTAGTCGTAAGGATCGTATCCCATGGAGAGGTCGCTTGAAGCTTTGGATATGGGGGGCAGCCAGAGAGCGCTGAATCCGGATTTACCCAACGCCTCCACCCGTTCGGCAACGAAGTTCCACCAGTTGTGCTCCTGTTGTTCTTTCTGGGGGGCATCCCAGTAAAAAGCCTGCATCATGACAGCCATTTGCGAAGTCTCCTGAGGATTGGATGGAACTGGATTTTGCGGATCGGGGAAAGGGCAAAAGAAGGCGGGCGGCAAAATGATTTGCCGCCCGCCTGTGATTCTATGAATTGAGGTGATGCCGGAGTGTGCTTTCCAGAGCAGTTACGCCGGTTTTATTTCAGCTTGAGCTCGTACTCGACCTGTTTGCGCGAATCGAAGGAGCTGACGGTCTTGACGGCGCTCTTTTTGCCGTTGTGCTCGGCCCAGACTTCGTAGTCGTCGATCATGCCGACCTGAGCGAAGCGAAAGGCTCCGTCGGCGGTGCTGGTAAAGCTCTTGACGTTGCGGTTCTTGACGTTCTTGAGAAAAACTGTGGCGCCTGCCACAGGTGCGTCCGCATCGGAGTACACCTTACCCTGAATGGTGCGCTGGCCAAAGTTCTGTGCCTCGGCCGTCGGCGCCAATGCCGATTGCATAGAGCCGACCGGCATAAAGCCGAGGCTGGCTGCCGCCATGAGAGCAACTGCGATGTACTGGGTGACGCTGTGCTTCGATTTGCTTTCCCTGAACCCTAACTTGCTCGGTTTCACTCGTCTTCCTCTTCCTCGTCCATGAACTCGTCGTCTTCATCGTCGAGTTCGTCGTCATCTACACGGGCTAGTTCCAGAGGGTCGGTGCCGACAATCTCGAACTCTGTCCCGCACTCGTCGCAGGCGACAATATCGCCTTCGTCGACTTCATCTTCGTCAAAATCCAGCAGGTTGTCACACTCAGGGCAACTAGGCATTGTGCCTTCTCCTTCCACTGCACCATCGTAGCCTTATGATGACAGGAATACGCGATGCGACTTCGCTAGTTTTAAGGCCAATCCCGTTTGCGGTCAAGAGTCCATCTGCTGAAATACTCCCTGAGCCTGCACCAAACTGCATCCAACTGGAGAAAATCTGATGAATTCGTCGTTCGCTCTCGTCCTTCCTCGTACTTGCGGCCGTCTGGGCCTTGCTGTTCTGTTGAACACGGTACTCGCGGGTACAGTTGCGGTTTCGCAAACAAATCCCGAACCGGCGGACTATCAACACTATGGCAAACCAGTGGCGGTAGCGCCTGCGGATCCGGCGATTGCTGCTGCGCTGGCCGAGGTTTCAGAGGCGCGTCTTCGTAAGACGGTGGAAACGCTGGTTAGTTTTGGTACTAGAAATAGCCTGTCGAGCATGGAGACGGACTTGCCTAAAGGGCAGGGCATTACAGCGGCGGCGGATTGGATCGCCGGGGAGTTCGAGGCGGTTTCAAAGGAGTGCGGGGGTTGCCTGGAGGTGAAGCGGGATACCTTTGTTGCGGACCCGGCAGCTGGAGGCAAGCAGTGGGGGAACCGTATTCCGAAGCCGACGCAGATGACAAACGTGTACGCGATTTTACGCGGGAGCGACCCAGCCGAGGCCAAGCGGATGTACCTGGTGACAGGACATTATGACACGCGGCGATCGAATGTGCTGGACGATCACGGTGCTGCTCCGGGGGCGAATGACGACGCCACCGGCGTGGCGGTGTCGCTGGAGTGCGCGCGGGTGCTGAGTAAGCTGAAGTTGCCGGCCTCGCTGGTCTTTGTTGCGGTCGCCGGTGAGGAGCAGGGACTGGTGGGCTCGGCACACCTGGCGCATCTGGCTAAGGAGCAGGGCTGGCAGCTTGAGGGCGTCCTGAACAACGACATCGTGGGCGGGAACACAACGCCGGGGGACACGATGCAGCGAAAGGATGTGATCCGGGTGTTTTCCGAAGGGGTGCCACTGCCGGCGACCCTCGAGCAGGATCAGAAGTCACGCGCGCTGGGCACCATGGAGGATAGCGCGAGCCGCGAACTCGCGCGGTCGATGGCGGACGTGAGCAGGAGCTATCAAGACAGTCTGGCACGGTTTGCGCCGTTTCTCGTGGCGCGACCGGACCGGTATCTGCGCGGCGGAGACCACACGAGCTTTAATCGCGAGGGGTTTACGGCAGTACGACTCACGGAGTGGCGCGAGGACTACAACCACCAGCATCAGGACATCCGCATGGAAGGCGGGGTGCAATTTGGAGACCTGATCCAGTATGTCGATTTTGGGTACGTAGCGCATGTGGCGCGGCTGAATGCGGCGACACTGGCGACACTGGCGGCTTCCCCGGGGATACCCGTGACGGTAGCTCTGGAGACGGAGAAGCTGGAGAATTCGACGACGGTTTCATGGAAAGCTCCGGAGGGTGCGCCTGCGTCGGCCTATTACGAACTGTTGTGGCGGGAGACCACGGACTCAGATTGGCGGTATGCGCTGCGGGTCGACGGGACTTCAGTGAGTGTGCCGATCTCCAAGGACAATGTGATCTTTGGCGTGCGCGCAGTGGATGCAGGCGGGCATCGCGGGCTGGTGGTGGTGCCCTGATCCGCGGAAATTGACCAGGACTGAAGTTTGCGTCTGGGCTGGAATCGGCTTCTGCTATCGTGCTCGCTATGACGATTGGCTCGTTAATTCGTTGGCTCAAACGCCCGCCTGGCCGGTGGGTTCATCTGCAAAGTGTGCCAATGAAGCACCTGAGCGTGTTGCTCCTGGCTGTCTTCCTGCTTTTTTCTGTGATTGGGTTCCACATCGACGTGATGTCGGGCGGAACGATGCCGTACGCCATCGTTATCGCTCTTGCAGTCGTGAGCGGTCTCAATGCCGTGGTGTGGGTTCTGGTGTCGGCGCGGCTGGCGACTTACTGGCTGCTGCCGATGATTGCGCTGCAATTCTTTATTGGCCCGATCAATGGCGTGATTGCACGCGGGCTGACTCGCTTCCTGCATGTCGGGCCGGTCGCGCAGGAGTCCGGGCTGCATTTTGCTGGAACGTCCATTCTGGTGGTGGTGATCGTTTCGTATACGTTTTTCACGCGCTACATGGGGATCTCCGGCAAGGAAATCTTTCGTATCAAGAACGAGCTGGACCTGGCGCATTCGATCCAGAGGACACTGGTACCGGAGATCAGCAAGCAGCTTTCGGGTTATGAGATCTTTGGAGTCTCGCGGCCGAGTGAAAAAGTCGGCGGGGATGTGGTGGATGTAGTGCCGTTGCGTGGCGGCGATACCGTGGCCTACCTGGCGGATATTGCCGGGCATGGATTGCAGGCGGGCATTCTGATGGGGATGCTGAAGACCTCGGCGAGGACGGCGCTGGCAGAACCGGCAGACGGAGATTGCGGGAGCTCGGATGGAAGCGCTGACGGTGTGGTTCTCTCGATGCTGATGGCGCGGCTCAATATCGTGCTCCCGCAGGTGAAGGAGGCGAATATGTTCGCCACCCTCACGGCGCTTCGCCTCAATGCGGACGGGCAGTGCTACTACGGCATGGCGGGGAGCCCGCCGTTGCTGCACTGGAGAGCCGGGCAGCAGCAGATGGTTCGCATCGAAGAGCAGCAATTTCCATTGGGGATACTGCCCGTGCCGCATTTTCCGGCGCAGGCATTGGTGATGGAGGCGGGAGATGTGGTGCTGGTTGCCACGGATGGGATTCTTGAGGTGAACCCGCATAAATCGCCTGACCCTGAGAGCGAATACGGGATTCAGTCGCTTGAGAAGTTGCTTGAGAAGCATGCTGCGAGGCCACTGTCCGAGCTGGCGGCAACCATCCTGCGCGAGGTAGGGGAGTTTGGCCGACAGGCGGATGATCAGACGCTGCTGATTGTGCGTCGCAGTCTAGCGTGAGGAAATGACACTGACTATCCGAAGGATGTAGGCTCACGTCAGACTGCTATGGCTCGTTTTGGCTCTGCTCAACTCTCTTTTCCGGAGTTCTCCGGTACGACGCGCCGGTTGGTGCTATGGAATCTTGTTGCCTACTTTGTTCTGCTGCTGGCCGATGCTGCCCATCTCGAGCCGGTGCTTTGGGTCTTCGCGCATCTAAAGCTACATCCCGACATGGTAGTAGCGGGTGCAGTTTGGCAGCCGCTGACGTATAGCCTGGTGCACCCTTTGCTCTGGACCACGCTATTTGAACTGATATCTCTCTGGTTCCTTGGTGGATTCCTTGAGGCGCTACATGGCAGCCGCTGGCTCAGCGGGCTGTATGCCGTTTCCGTGCTGGGGGCGGCGGCGCTGGCGGTGCTGATTTATGCTCTCGGGCAGTTGGCGGGGCAGCCGCAGCCGCTGGTGGCGATTACCGGATGTATGGGTGGCATCTTCGGGCTGATTACGGCGATTGCTTTGCTGCATGGCAATCTCGAGTTCCAGCTGTTCTTCGTCGTCAATATCAAGGCGAAATACCTGGCGATTATCTACATTCTGATTGCGCTGGCGCAGACCTTTGGGGATCAGCGCATCTATGCTTTTGCGCAGCTTGGAGGCGCGCTGGCGGGGCTGATCTACGTCCGCTACGCGCCACGGCGGGGGTTTGGATTTGTGTTGAGCGAGCAGTGGTATGGACTGCGCAACGGCTACTACCGGTGGAAGCGGCGGCGGGCGGCGAGCAAGTTTCAGGTGTACATGAAGAAGCAGGGGCGGACGGTGCGTTTCGACGGCCAGGGGCGGCTGATCGATGAGGATGGGGAGAAGCACGACGACCGTTCGCGTTGGAATTAAAGGGATTTCCAGGGCTGGGGACGTAGATTTGTCCGGTAGTCACAGAGAATGAGCTCCTGACACCGATCTGATGATTGCAGATGTGGGTCAGATGATTGCGGATGGCGATCTGATATCTGCGGACGTGGATCAGATAACGTCTCCCAGGTTCTGAAATCCGTTAGAATTCCCGATGACATGACGAAAAAGATTGCATTTCTCTTTCCGGGGCAGGGTTCGCAGACGGTGGGTATGGGCCGCGCGCTTGCCGAGCAATTTCCTGTAGCCGCACAAACATTTGCCGAGGCCGATGAGGCACTGGGCTTTCCGCTGAGCCGGATTTTTCTGGAGGGGCCGGAAGAAGAGCTGCGGCTGACGGAGAATACCCAGCCGGCGATTCTGACGGTCAGCGTGGCCGTGCTGCGGGTGCTGGCGGAGAAAGGCGTGACTCCGGCTCTGGCGGCGGGACACTCTCTGGGCGAATGGTCGGCGCATGTGGCTGCGGGCACACTGAGCTTTGCCGACGCGGTGCGAGCGGTGAAGGCGCGCGGCCGGTCGATGCAGACGGCGGTTCCAGCTGGCGAGGGAGCGATGGCGGCGATCCTGGCTCTGGCTGCGGAGTCGGTCACTGAGGCTTGCGCTGAGGCTGCCGCGGAGACGGGGCTGGTGGTGTCGGCGGCGAATTTCAATTCGCCCGATCAGACGGTGATTTCAGGGGCGAAGGCGGCGGTCGAGAAGGCTGGCGAACTGGCCAAGGCGCGGGGCGCGCGCAAAGTAGTGATGCTGCCGGTGAGCGCTCCATTCCATTGTGCGCTGATGCAGCCTGCGCAGGAGGATGTGGCACGGACGCTCGCGGGGTTATCGCTGGCAGATCCCGGAATTCCTGTGGCGGCCAATGTTTCGGGCACGCTGGTCACAACTGCGGAGCAGGCGCAGAAGGCGCTGATCGAGCAGGTGACGGGGACGGTGAACTGGGCCGGGTGCGTGCAGGCGCTGGTTGGGGGTGGAGCGGAGATCTTTTTTGAGGTGGGTCCGGGGAAGGTGCTGACCGGGCTGCTGCGGCAGATCGATCGCGGGCTGAAGTGCGTCAATGTCGAAGATCCGGCGAGCCTGGAGAAGGCGCTGGCCGAGTTGACGCTCATCGAATCTGCGAATTAGTCGAGGCGGAGTTCGAAGGGCGAAAAGCCCAGAGTGTGCTCGCTCTTGTCGTAGGCGAGAAAGAGGGGCTTGCTCTTGCGGCCATTGATCATGGCGCCGACGATGAGCACTCCACCGGATATTTTGCGGCCTACGATGCGGTGGCTGGTGATGGTGCCGTAGTCGTTGGCCATGCTGTCCGGGCCCCAGTCTTCCTTGAAGCGGTCGAAGGGATACTTCGAGTACTTTTCCGGGTGGCGTTGCCAGTCGAAGTCGTTGGTCCAGACGGCGTAGGCGCGGGGCAGGTCATTGCCTTCGACAGCCTGCAGGAACTGGTTGACGTCCCGCTCCCCGGCCCAGTAGGTCCACCAGGTCCAGGGAAAGTCGATGGGGCGACCGGTAAAGAACCATAGGCCGATGACGATCACCAGCAGGCCACCGAGGGAGCCGAAAACGATCCGGGAGCGACGGCGAGATGCCGCGAAGTCGACTTTGGGTGCATCCATGAGCGTCATCGCGGGTTCTCCCTCATCCTGCGTTACGAGTGCTTCTCTTAGTTAAGACAACGGTTAGGTGCAAAGTGTTCCCAATGCCGATGCTAGAAGGACTTCAGAGCTTTGCCAGAGTCCCAGGCCCAAAGAAAGCTCGGGGCCATCGAGGCCCCTCGTCGGAATTCATTCTTGCCACTTTATGCCAAGGCTGAAGCCTTGGCATACCTAAACGCTTAATTCTGGACTTCAAAGCTGAAGCTGGTGCGGCTGCGTTCCTTGTGGCGTTCGACAGCCAGTTCGATGAGCCGTGTGATGAGGTCAGCATACGCCACGCCGGAGGCCTGCCACAGCTTGGGGTACATGCTGATGGAGGTGAAGCCGGGGAGGGTGTTGACTTCGTTGAGGTAGATGCGGCGCTTGCCGTCAGGCTCCATGAGGAAGTCGACGCGGGCGAGACCGGCGAGATCGCAGGCCTTGAAGGCTTCGACGGCCATGGCGCGAATCTGCCTGGATTCGGCAGCGGTGATCTTGGCCGGGATGACGGGGACGGAGCCGTCGCTGAGATATTTAGCTTCGTAATCGTAGAACTCTTTGCCAGGGATGATTTCACCGACGACGGAGGCTTTGGGGTCGTCGTTACCGAGAACGGCGACCTCGAGCTCGCGGGCTTTCTTTTTGCCGGCGGCGCCCTGTTCGATGACAAGTTTCCGGTCAAATTTTGCGGCGAGATTGAGGGCGGGAGCCAGTTCTTTGCGGTCGTGGACCTTGCTGATGCCGACGGAGGAGCCGAGGTTGGCGGGCTTGACGAAGAGCGGGTATTTGAGGGCCGCTTCAATAGCGGCAACGGTCTTGCGGGGGGATTTTTCCCAGTCGGTGCGGATTACAGTCAGATGCTTGACGATGGGCAGGCGGGCCTGACTGAAGAGGCGCTTCATGACGTCTTTGTCCATGCCAGCGGCGGAGCCGAGGACGCCAGAGCCGACGTAGGCGGTGTCGGCGAGCTCAAAGAGGCCCTGGATGGTGCCGTCTTCGCCGAAGGTGCCGTGAAGGACGGGAAAGACGACGTCGAGTTTGCCTGAGCCGCTCGCCGCACCGAGGCTGGCGGCGTCGGGGACGAGCGCGGTGACTGCGTCGGAAGGGGCGGAGGGCGGCAGGGCTGCCGGGGTGGTTTCGGCTGCGCCGGTGAGCAAGGCCTGTGCTCCCGAGGCGGTAAGCCAGCGTCCGGTTTTGGTGATGCCGATGGGGACGACTTCAAATTTGCGGCGGTCGATTGCTTTGAGAATGGAGGCGGCGGAGAGGAGGGAGACTTCGTGCTCGCCGCTCCGGCCGCCGAATAAGATGCCTACGCGCAGTTTCTTTGCCATGTCTTCCCAATTCTATGGGGCAGGGGTGGGGTGGTTGTTGCTCAGACGGGTTACTGTCCACTGCCTAGGCCTGAATTGTCGTAAGTCAAACCTGGATTAGAGAAGATGATGGTGCAACCCACCAGCAAGTCAGCGTAAACTGCTTTAGCAAATCGATTTCCTTAGAAAGTCTCAGCCAAACATATGCCCAATAGATTTCGAGTCTTGTCCCGCTCCTCCGTTGCCGTGGCTGCATTGGCGCTTACTGCCGGTTTCCTGGCTGGTTCAAACGCGGTTTATGCCCAGCAGTCGCCTGTGGTGTTGAAGCGGGGCGAGAGCACGATTGCTTTTGAGCCGTATGGGCCGAATATCGTTCGGGTGACGCTGAGCCTGATCAAGGAACAAGCGACGGCGAAACCGGGATATGGGATTTCCGGGGCTCCGGCCTTTGATGGCTGGAAGTATGAGGAAGCGCCCGGTGCGGCCACCTACAGCTCGCCGCGCATGGTAGTGACGCTGGTAGGCGGCGGCGACAAGGGTGAGCCGGCGCAGGCTAAGCAAGAGCCGGTGACCAATGTCCAGAAGACACAGGCCTCGATTGGGAAGTTCTTTAACGGGTCGACTCCGTGGGCGGATATCCGTTTTGCGACTCCCAATGGCAAGCTGCTGCTGGAGATGAATGGCTGGTCCATGTCGGTGCCCAACGCCAAGGATGGCAACGCCTTTCTGCTGAACGAGCGGCGGGCTACTGATGATCCGTTTTATGTGGTGGGAGCTAGTTTTGCCTCGCCTGAGGATGAGCACTACTACGGGCTTGGCCAAAACCAGGAAGGGTTTCTCGATCATCGTGGGCATGTCGTCCACTGCTGGAACGACTATCTGTCGGCGGGCGGACCGAACTGGTGCATTCCCTTTGCGGTGACGAACAAAGGCTATGGCCTGCTGTGGGATAACCCTTCGCAGACCACGATCATCCCGGGGTTTAACGAGCGGACGCAATGGAGCTCGCAGGTGGGGAGCCGGGTTTCGTTCTTTGTGATTGCGGGCGAGACTACCGACGAAATCTACGCCGGATACCGGCAGTTGACGGGGGCAACCCCTCTGCTGCCCAAGGCGGCTTACGGGTATATCCAGTGCAAGCAGAGGTACATCACGCAGAAGGAAGTGCTGGATGTGGCGAAGGGCTATCGCGACAGGAAGCTGCCTGCGGACGTGCTGGTGGTGGACTGGTTCTACTACACGAAGATGGGGCAGATGGATTTTCAGCCAGAGAACTGGCCCGATCCAAAGGCGATGAACGACGAGCTGCACACGATGGGCTTTCAGACGATGATCAGCGTGTGGCCTCGGTTCGTCCCGGATAGCCGATTCTATGACTTGATTAAGAGCAAGGGGTGGTTTGAGCACCAGGCGGATGGAACGCCTACCAATGGGCTGCCGTATGACCGCGCCGGTTCGGATATCGATACGACGAATCCTGAAGCGGCGAAGTGGTACTGGGATACGATTCGGGACAACATTCTGGCGAAGGGATTCGACTCGATCTGGGCGGATGAGACGGAGCCGGACCTGCCTGCGAACGGGAATTACTTCCACATCGGGCCGGGGACGCGGTACTTCAACACGTATCCGCTGTTTCATACCGGGGCGCTGTATGACGGGTTCCGGCGCGACACGAAGAAGCGGGCCTTGACGCTCTCACGCGATGGATACCTGGGAGTGCAGTCGAAGGGTGTGATTGTGTGGTCTTCGGATATTTCGGGGACTTGGGACACGCTGAAGCGGCAGATTCCTACTGGGCTGGATGTGACGGCTTCTGGGTTTGCCAACTGGAGCAACGATACGGGTGGTTGGCAGTATCTGCCGGCGGTACACAAGCCGGCGCATCCGCCGCTGCTGGACCCCTCGGACGCGAGGGAGAATGTGGGCGGGTATGACGACTATCCGGAGCTGTATACGCGATGGTTTGAGTATGCGACGTTCCTGCCGATCTTCCGCACGCACGGCAGCAGGAACTTCAACGAGGTTTGGAGCTACGGCAAGCAGGCAGAGCCGATTCTGGAGAAGTACCTGAAGCTGCGGTATCAGCTGATGCCGTACATCTATTCGCTGGGCTACAAGACGTATGAGACTGGGGCTCCGGTGATGCGGGCGTTGTTTATGGATTTCCCGGGCGATGCGAGGGCGGCGAATATTCCGGACGAATACATGTTTGGACCTGCCTTCCTGGTGGCTCCTGTGACGGATCAGGGCGCTACAAGCCGCGAAGTGTATCTGCCTGCTGGGGCGGACTGGTACAACTACTGGACGAACGAGCGAATTCACGGCGGACAGACCGTCAACGTTTCGGCGCCGATCGAGCAGCTACCCCTGTTTGTGCGGGCGGGGTCGATCTTGCCGCTGGGGCTGGATGTGCTGAATACGCGCGAAGTGCAGCCGCTGGAGAAGGTTCGGATCTATCCTGGGGCGGATGCGGACTTTACCTTGTTTACCGACGACGGTGTGAGCTACGACTACGAGAAGGGCAAGAGCCGTATCACCAAGCTGCACTGGGATGACAAGGCCGCGAAACTGACGCATACCGGGGCGAATGCGTGGCATGGGTCGGACAACCTGATTGAGGTGGTGAAGGCGAAAGATTAGCATCCTGCCCGAAGTTCCATGGTCACGCCAGGCTCGGGAAGATCACGTCTCAGATAGCGCGGTCGGGTATGAGCACCGGGATTCCGTCTACAAGTGGGAATGTGCGGTGGCATTCCGTGCATTGAATCTGTAGATCGGATTGGCTGAGTTGCAGGCTGCCGTGGCAGACGGGGCAGGCGAGCAGGGCCAGCGATTGAGGATCGACTGCGGCAGGTTTTTCTGGGGTGGGGCCGGGCATTAGTGGATGGCCGCGTCGGATTGGGCTGCCGGGGGCGCAGTTCGCTGGACAGGGCGGTTGGCTAGTTCCTGCTCGATGCTGGTGTTGATGCCGGCTTTGGCGAACTCCATGGCGACGCGGATGCCGTTGAAGATGGCGACTTCGTTGGACGAGCCGTGGCCGATGATGCAGACTCCGCGGACGCCGAGCAGCGGGGCTCCGCCATACTCGTTGTGGTCGAGGCGGCGGCGGAAGTCGTTGAAGGCTTTGCGGGAGAGCATGGCTCCGACCTGGGCGGTGACGGTGCGGGTCAGGGATTCGCGAAGCAGATCGCGGAAGAGGCGGCCGATGCCTTCGCCGGTTTTGAGGGCGACGTTGCCTACGAAGCCGTCGCAAACGATGACGTCCGCTGCGCCGTTGAAGATGTCGCGGCCCTCGACGTTGCCGATGAAGTGGATGGGCAGGGCTTTCAAGAGCGGGAAGGCTTCGCGGGTGAGGTCGTTGCCTTTGGATTCTTCTTCGCCGATGGAGAGCAGGCCGACGCGGGGCCGGGCTACTTTGAGCACGGACCGGGCGAACATCTCGCCCATCACGGCGAACTGTTCGAGGTTATAGGCCTTGCAGTCGACGTTTGCACCAACGTCGAGCAGCACACATGGCGAACCGGTGACGGTTGGCATGCGCGCTGTGAGCGCGGGGCGGTCGACACCGGGCAGGGCGCCGAGGACCATCTTGGCGGTGGCCATGGCGGCGCCGGTGTTGCCGGCGGTGACGAAGCCAGCGACTTTCTTTTCGCGGACCAGCTTGAGCCCGACGCGCATGGAGCTGTCCTTTTTGGTGCGGACGGCGTGCGCGGCCTTCTCCTCCATGCCGATGCGTTCGGAGGCATGGTGAATGACGATGGGCAGGTCTTCTTCTTCTAGGTGCTCGTCGAGCAGGTCGCGGAGCTCGCGCTCCGGACCGACCAGATGCACTCGCACCGGCAGTTCACGGCAGGCCTGGATCGCGCCACGAATCTCCGGCTCAGGAGCTTTGTCCGAGCCGAATGCATCGAGCGCAATGTCAATAAGCTTAGGAGCCGGAAACATAGAAGCCGGGTGTGCCGGAGAAAACATGGAAGATTTCAGAGTTAGCTGACAGCTTCTTTGGTTTCGAGCACAGCGCGGCCCTTGTACTCACCACACTTGGGGCAGGCCCGGTGGGGGAGCTTCTTTTCCTGGCAGTTCGGGCAGATGGAGAGCGAACCCGCGGTCAGGAAGTCGTGCGAGCGGCGAAGTGCTGTGCGGCGCTTGGAATGACGCCGTTTCGGATTAGGCATGGTACTGTTCCCTCAAAATCTCTTCTTTTGAAAATCTCAGGCGCAAGACCGGTCAAAAACCGGCTGTCCGGACGAATCTAGTTCTTCAACTTGCTGCCCAGGTCTGCCAGGGCTCCCCACCGAGGATCCGCTGGAGCCTTGATGCAGGAGCATTCCTTCTCGTTTTGGTTTTCACCGCACTGCGGGCAAAGGCCTTTGCAATCCGTCCGACAAAGCGTTCGAGCGGGTAGAGAGAGCAGAACCTGTTCTCTCAGTACGTCTTCGAGCGCAATGCCACCATTGTCATAATACCCGATTTCTGTCTCCGGCGTGGAAATCGCGTGTTCGGAACCAGTTGCATCGACTGCGGAAGGGCGGAAGAGTAGATCGAACTCTGCGGAGAGTACCTGCTCGACTGGTTCGACGCAGCGGGCGCAAGGAACCTCAAAGGCTCCGCGGAAGCTGCCTTTCAGGCGGATGTCTTCGACGATTTCCTTTGGGCCACGGTGCTCGTGGAGGACTTCTGCGCGGCCCTCGGTGGAGAGAAGGCCAACCTGATGTGCTTCTTCGCCGAAATCGATCGCTGCAGGCACCAGCTCCACGTTGAAGTGAATCGGCTCCCGTTCCAGATCGCTAACCAGAAATTGCATACTTTGAGCCTACGGCTCCAGCTTCGCCGCGTCAACGCATCGAAGAGCGAGCGGCTCCGGTAGAGCCCGATGGCAACCCGTTGTCCAGAAGCGAAAACCTGCATTGCGCCGGTAACCCAGGCCGGGAACTGCCAAAGCCTCATTCCCAAATACGGCATTTCCCGCTCCACGGGGTCCGCCAACGAAAGTCAAGTTTTACGTCTTCGCGTCGATTACCAAAGTATTCGCAGATTCCGGCGATGCAATTTGCGCGGGCCGATCTCTGCAGCTCGCCAGACCTACTTCGAAACCTGGAGCGGAAAACATGTCGGTACTTCGCAATCTGCCCGTTGCTCGCAAGTTCGCTTTTGCTTTTGGCCTCGTTTGCAGTCTGTCCATCGGACTTGGAGTCTACACATTTGTCACTTTTCGGAATATTGCCGCCACGAGCGTGGACCTCGATACGAACGGGCTTCCCGCCGTGGTCGCTCTTTCGGAGACTCGAGGAGCACTGAATCAGATGCGCCGGGAGGATCTCGACCTGTTGTTGTGTGCGGAGGCGGCATGCGTGGACAGACATACTGCAAATCGCCAGGCAGCATTCGAAGCCTATCAGGCGAAGATCAAGAGCTATATCCCCATGATCTCGTATCCGGGGGAGCGGCAGGCCTACGAGAAGTTTACGGGCCTCATCGCGCAATATCAGGAGGCGAGTGACCGTGCCCTGGCGGCCGTGAAGGCGGGTAAGGTGGACGTGGCTCTGAACCTCCTGATGTCGGACGCAACGGTTGACCTCTTCAATGGGTCACTCGAAGCCGTGAATGACGATTTCCAACTCAACGTGAAGTACAGTGTGATGGATGCCGATCAAACGGCGAAGAGCAGCAACCGGGCGACGTGGATCAACACCGCAATTATCACCGCCATTGTGATGTTTTGCGCTTGCACGGGCTGGATGCTTACCCGCCTCATCGCCCCTCCCCTGCTGGCCGTCACCGCTGCGCTTGAGCGCGTGGCGCAGAAGGATCTCACCGTCAGTATCGAGGCTCAGGGGAACGATGAGGTCGGTCGGCTCTCTGCTGCCCTTAACACCAGCGTGACCGCCATGCGCTCCGTGCTTTTAACCGTCTCACAGGGTGCCGAGAGCCTCTCCGCGGCGGCTGCGCAGATGTCTGCTCGCTCACTCGAAGCCAACGGCAACGCTCAGTCCCAGTCTCAGAAAACCAACCAGATTGCAGCCGCTTCCCAGCAGATGACGGCCACCATCGGCGAGATCAGCAACAACGCGGAGACGGCCACGGTGGCCAGCCAAAAGTCGGCTAGTGCTGCCTCCGAGGGCGGAGCTGTGATGGACTCCACGGCAGCCACGATGCAGCGCATTTCGACCGCAACCACTTCGGTCGCAGCCAAGATGACCGAGCTCTCTCGCAGCTCTGACGAGATTGGCAAAGTGGTTACCGTGATTCAGGACATCAGTGAGCAAACCAATCTGCTCGCCCTCAACGCTGCGATCGAAGCGGCTCGCGCCGGGGAGGCTGGGCGTGGATTCGCCGTCGTCGCTGGCGAAGTTCGCCGGTTGGCTGAACGTACCCGTACCGCCACGGAAGAAATTGCGGGCACCATTCGCAGCATCCAGCATGAGACCTCGGAGACTCTGGGGCTGATGGATCAGAGCCACGAGGCTGTCGATTCCGGTATCCGGGAAACGGGCCACGCCCGCCAGAGCCTTGAGGCCATCATCGGTTCCGCTCAGGAAGTGGAGCACATGATCCGGATGATCGCCACTGCCGCCAACGAGCAGACCGCCGCCGCCTCTGAAATCTCTGAGTCGGCCATCCATATCTCCCAGCTCGCCACGGAAAACTCGCACGCAGCAGAGGAAAGTGCGGACGGGTGCAGGCAACTCTCCGTGTTGGCCAACGACCTGGACGGCCTCATTCGTCAATTCCGCCTGAGTGATGAACAGCAACAGGGTGGCGCCCTGCGCGGCCGTGCCCCGATTGCAGCCGGACACTCGCTTCGAACGGTGTGACATCCCATGAAAACCGGCGATTCCGGAAAAAACAGGAGGCTCAGTTCGTATTTTGTTCGGATACTGACCCGCCCGGTCTCCGTTTCGATCTCGTGCGAAAATCCTCACCGGCATTACATCTCCCAGGGACTCGCGCTGTGTTAGCCTCCGGGTGTGGAGAGTATCCTTGATCTTTAGGCCTTTTCGTTCGCGGGGGATGTACGCATGAGTGCCGCCAAATATGACCTGGTTGTCATCGGTTCCGGACCTTCCGGGCAGCGGGCTGCGGTTGCTGCCTCCAAGCTCAAGAAGCGCGTAGCCATTATTGAGTCCCGCTCGGTCGTCGGGGGCGTCTGCATCAACACCGGCACAATCCCATCAAAGACGATGCGCGAGGCCGTGTTGCACCTCTCCGGCTATAACTACCGCACGGTCTACGGGATGAACTACCGGGTCAAGGAAAAGATCACCATGGCCGATCTCGCCTTCCGGGTGCAGGGAGTGGTGAAGACGGAGATCGATGTGACCGAGGCGCAGCTTTCGCGCAACGGCATCGACGTGATCCACGGTATCGCGCATTTTGTCGATGCCCAGACGATTCGCGTGGAGAGCCCGGAAAACGATACCACGATCAATGCTGAGCGGATCATCATTGCTGTGGGCACCAAGCCTGCTGCTTCGGATCGCGTGCCAATTAACGGTACGACGATTATCAACAGCGACCAGATTATGGACCTGCCCAAGCTGCCCCGGACGCTGATTGTCGTCGGTGGCGGCGTTATCGGAGTCGAGTACGCCTGCATGTTCGCGATTCTGGGTGTGCGGGTCACGCTGATTGAAAAGCGAAACCGGCTGCTGGAGTTTGCCGATCAGGAGATCATTGAGGCGCTGAGCTACCACCTGCGCGACAGCCGCGTAACGATGCGCCTGGGCGAAGAGCTGGAGAGCGTGCAGGAACTGCCGGACGGGACCGTGGTTGCGACGATGCAGAGCAACAAAAAGGTCTCGGGCGACGCGCTGCTCTATGCCGTTGGCCGGCAGGGAAGCGTGGACGAGTTAAAGCTCGAGAATGCTGGCCTCAAAGCCGATTCGCGCGGTCGTATCGCGGTCGATGAGAACTTCCAGACTGCTGTGCCATCGATCTATGCGGTGGGCGACGTGATCGGGTTTCCTTCGCTGGCTTCGGTATCGATGGAGCAGGGGCGCATTGCTGTGGCCCGCGCCTTCAACGACATGAACACCATCTCCAATCCGAGCTTTTACCCGTATGGCATTTACACCATTCCCGAGATCAGCTTCATCGGCAAGACCGAGGAGCAGTTGACCGACGAAGATGTGCCGTATGAAGTAGGCATGGCGTACTACCGCGAGGTCGCGCGAGGACAGATCCGCGGGGACACGACAGGGCGGTTGAAGCTAATCTTTCATCGCGATTCGCGCAAGCTGCTGGGCGTGCACATCATCGGCGAGAGCGCCAGCGAGCTGGTGCATATTGGCCAGGCAGTGATGACCCTGGGCGGCAATATCGACTACTTTATCGAGACCGTATTCAACTATCCGACGCTGGCTGAGTGCTACAAGATTGCAGCCTTTAACGGTGTGGGACGGCTCCACCGCTACGTTTAGCCGACGGGTACTGCGCCGGGTGGGGATTCCTGGCGTGGGCTTGCCGATTCTCCACAGAAAAGCGCTACTATCGTCTGCATTGCATTGGAGAGACCGATGACCACTTCAATTGGCGTAGTGATGACCGAACATATCGTCGCCGGACGCCTGACTGGCTCTTTAGGGCAGCAAAAGCTGGAAGGCGAACTGCTTCGTTACCCGCAGGATGAGACGGAATCGGAAGCTCTGATCGGTGTGCCTCCCAGCGAGCTCTACGACCTGCTGGCGAGCCAGATCATTCCACTGATTGCCGAGGGCAAGGGCTCTGTCTCTGCGATTGGCGTGGCGGTGCCGGGCATTGTGCGCAATGGAGTCGTGGAAGACTCGCCAAACCTGCAGCAGATCAAAGGTGTTCGCCTGGCCGATGCACTGGGCGACGCGCTGAAGATCCAGGGAATCAATACTCCGGTGCATGTGCTGAACGACGCGGATGCTGTCGCAGCCGGTCTCGCGGCGACGGGCGGGCATCTGGACCGGCTGATTCGCGTGTGGACACTGGGGAATGGTATTGGCTACGGACACTGGCCCTATGCGGACGGCGTCTGGGAGGGTGGCCACACGGTCGTCACTCTGGATCCCAAAGAACGCTACTGCGGTTGCGGCGGTGTTGGGCATATCGAGGGCATCATGGGCAACCGGGCGATGCGGCTGCGCTTTCTAGACCTGGAGCCGGAGGAGATCTTTGCCAACGCCAAGGGCGGCGATACGCGATGCCGGGAATTCGTGGATCTTTGGCACCGGGCGCTGGCTGCGGGCACGGCGACGGCCATCCATCTGGGTGGACCGGGCAAGTTCTACTACACGGGCTTGAACGTCGACTTCCTCGAACTGCCGGTGCTGCGCGGCTATCTGGACTCGATGGTGAAGATGAGTCCGCTGCAGAGCTATTCGCTCGAGGTGCTACAAGAGGACGACACGATTGGAATCCTGGGTGCCGGTGTAGCTGCGCTGCGGTCGCAGAGCTGGTAGTTTAGGTTTCGAGACTCAAGAGAAAGCCCGGAGGC
>Ga0105248_10000774_pt1 | contig 35872 bp, 28 predicted proteins | sample KBSS34metaG_FD_81524 | JGI IMG/M metagenome (GOLD analysis project Ga0105248, IMG submission 81524) | Switchgrass rhizosphere microbial communities from Kellogg Biological Station, Michigan, USA - KBS S3-4 metaG | ecosystem: Host-associated > Plants > Roots > Rhizosphere > Soil | place...
CGGCGGGAAAAGGGCAAGGCGTCACGCTTCGTCCGCCTCTTCTCCGTGCCCGGCATGAACCACGGCGGGGGCGGCCCTGCCACGGACCAGGCCGACTTCTTCTCGGCGTTGGTTGCCTGGACCGAGCAGGGCGTCGCGCCGGAGCGTTTCGTCGCTACCGCTCGATCGGGAACCAACTGGCCGGGCCGGACACGTTTGCTCTGCGCCTTCCCCAAAGTGGGGCGCTATGTCGGCGGGGATATCGAGAAGGCAAGCTCCTTCGCCTGCCGCTAGGATGGTTCGAAATTGCGCATCGGCCTTGGTGACGTCGAACATCACCAGACGGCCTCTGCCGCCTCGCTCCTCAAGCGATTTTGCAGATACCCCAGCATACTCCGCCCCCGGCAATCGGAGGCGGGAATCTGTGCTCTCAAACCAGCATCGACTGCTGGGCGAAGATGCCCGCCATCGCGCCTTGCCATGATGCAGTGGTGACCGAAGGCAAGAGGGGGTTGGTGAGGTCGCCGGCGGCGTAGATCCCGGGCATGCTGGTTTCGCGGCGCTCGTCGACCTTGAAGACAATGCCGAGGGGCGTGTCTACAGTGGCGAGGCCCAGTGATTCATGAAGGCTTGCCGACGGCTTGTTGCGCGGATGCGCGAACAGAATGTCGACCGCAACCATGGATCCGGTATCGAGCTTGACGATGGCATTATGGTCTCCGAGGTGGGCAAATTCGGCGATCCGGCCATCGACCACAGCAATCTTGCGGCGCGCCAGATCCGCCCGAATGTCGGACGGGATTTCGTGACCGTCGGCCAAGACCGTCAACGTCTCGGTCCAATCGTGGAACAACCTGACCTGATTGTGCGACTGCGGTCCGGACCAGACGAGACCCCAATGCTGATCGGCGACTTCGAAGCCGTCGCAATAGGGGCAGGGCACGATGGACTTGCCCCAGCCTTTGGCAAAGCCCGGAACATCGGGCATCTGGTCGGCGACGCCATAGCTCAGGATCAGGCGGCGCGCCGCAAGGCTTTCGCCATCGCCAGTGAGGACGGAGAATTCGTCGATGCTGCCGGAGATGCCGTCGGCCCGGGCATTGGCCAGTCTGACCGTGGGATAGCGCGCCAGCTGCTGCCGCGCCTCGGCCAGGATGTCCAGCGGTGGCTTGTGATCGTGCCCGAGCAGGCCATGCGAGTGACCGGCGAAACGGTTGCGCGGTAGGCCGGTATCGAGAACGGTGACCTTGCGCCGAGCGCGGCCGAGCTGCAGCGCGGCGGCGAGACCGGCAAAGCTGCCGCCGATGATGATGACGTCATCCATGGTGATCGGCTCCGAGTTGCGAATGAAGGTGATAGGCCTGGGGCTCGCACACAATAGCGTCTAGCGATAGGCGATCGCGAGGGGCAGCGAGCAGGTCTTCGGCATCGGCGAGAAAGTGGCGCATCGAGCAGCGAACCTGAAAGCCGGACCCGCCCCCTGGCTTAACCGGGCGCAATCGACGCATCCCACCCGCCGCCGAGGGCGCGGTAGGAGGCGATCGCCGCGCGTGCGGCGGCCGCCCTCGCCTGAATCTCGGCATCGCGACTGTCCAGGAGACGGCGGTCGACGTCGAGCACGTCGAGGAGGCTGGACACGCCGCCCTTGTACGCTGCGAACGAAGAAGCGCGCGCCTTGGCAAGCGATGTCACGCCCTCTCCAAGAATCTGTGCGCGTGCCTGCTGTTTGATCAGACCGGTGAAAGCGTTCTCCACGTCCTCGGAAGCGCGCAATACCGTCAGGCGATAGGCAGCCAGTGCCTCGGCATTGCGGCCTCGCGCGGCAGCGATCTCGGCGTCGACGCGCCCGAAATCGAACAGCCGCCAGCGAAGCCCGAGTGCGCCGCTGGCTTGCGTGGCGCCGCTGCTGAACACTCCGCCGATTCCCATCGTGGCCGAACCGATCAGCCCGCTGAGCGTGAATTTGGGGTAATATTCCGAGATTGCTACACCGATCCGGGCATTCGAGGCGGCCAGCGTGCGTTCGGCGGCGATGATGTCCGGACGCCGGCGGAGCAATGCCGTCGGACCACCTGCGCTGGACACCGCAGGTGCGACCGGGATCGGCGCAGCGGCGGCGAGTTCGGGTCGAAGCGACCCCGGTTGGAGGCCGAGGAGGACGTCGAGCGCATTCATGGCGCCGTCGAGGCCCTGCTCGAGTTGCGGGACGCTGGCTTTGACTTGTGCCAGCGCGCCCTCCGCCTGATGCAGCTGCATTTCAGCCGCGACGCCCTTGCGGTATTGCAGCGCGACCAGGTCTACCAGCTGTTGCTGAACCTTCTGCTGGTCACGCGCCACGTCGAGCCGCGCCTGGAGGCTCCGGATGGCGACATAAGTGTCGGCGGTCTGCGCCGCGACGGCGAGCCGCGCGGCCGCAGCTCCGGCCGCGGAAGCCTGCCAGTCGGCGCGCGCAGCATCGCGTGCAGCATCCTTGCCGCCGAAGAGATCGAGCTCCCAACTCGCGCCGAGGTTCAGTTCGTAGCTTTGCGCCTCTCGCTCGAACCCGGGCAGCGTGCTGGCGATGCGACCCTGCGGCGTTTCGAGCGACTGATAGTTCTCGCTCGCCTGGCCGCTGACCTGTCCGGAAGGAATGAGGTCGGCCGAGGCGTGGCGCAGTGCGGCGCGCACCTGCACGACACGCGCGCGGGCCTGCTGCAAGTCGAGATTCTGTGCCAACGCCCGCTCGACCAGGCTCGTCAGCAGCGGATCGTCGAACGATCGCCACCAGTTCACCAGATCGACCTTTGTCGCTTGTCCGGTCGCGGCCTCGACCGCGGGCCCGCCGACGAACGCGGGCGGCGTTGCCATCTGCGGCGCGACATAGGAAGGGCCGACGGCACAGCCGCCGAGAAGCGCCGCAGTCGAGGCGGCTGTCAGGATCCGGGAAGAGATGCGCATGCGTCGGTCCGCTAAAAAGCTTCATGGATTATCCCATGAACGTGTGACTAATGACTCAAATGGTCACTATTTGTCAACCCGTGGCTTTTAGGCTATGGAAGAGTCATGAAAAATCAAAGCACAAGCAAGCCAGCTCCGACGCGCGGACCGGCAGAGCATTCGGTGCGGGACCAGATCGTCCACGCCGCGCGCGAATGCTTCGCGCATTACGGCTATGGCAAGACGACCGTGTCGGACCTGGCGCGCGAGATCGGCTTCTCCAAAGCCTATATCTACCGCTTCTTCGAGTCGAAGCAGGCAATCGGCGAGGCGATCTGCGGCGACTGTGTGGGCGGGCTATTCGACCAGGTGCGGGCGGCGGTGGACCAAGGCGAGGACGCAACCGATAAGCTGCGCAGATTTGCGAGAACCGTGACCGCCGCAACCGTCGAACTGCTCTTCACCGATCGCAAGCTCTACGAGATCGCGGTCCATGCATCGTCCGAAAACTGGGAGGTTGCGCGGGCCTATACCGAGCGCCTGCAGGGCCTGCTCGAAGAGATCCTTAAGGAAGGCCGCGAGAATGGCGAGTTCGAGCGCAAGACTCCGCTCGATGAAACCCGGCGGTCGATCTTCAACGCGTTCCTGCCCTTCATCGACCCGGTTTTCCTCGAGCGCAGCCTCGATCGCCTGCCCGATGCCCAGACCGAAGTGACGGGGTTGGTCCTGCGCAGCCTCGCGCCCTAGCACAATCGTTATATGTGACTAGTTGACAAAATGGTCACATGGTGACATTCGGTTCCCACTGAACAGGAGGAACCTGCGTGTCGATATCGTCTTGCGCGCGAAGTGCTGGAATTCTCGGGCTCATGACCGGCGTGCTCGCCGGATGCGGGCGGTCCGATGCGGATCCGCGCGTCGCACCCCCATTGGTGCGAACTGCCCAGGCACGACCGGCTGAAGGGTCCGTGCGGGAATACACCGGCATTGTCGGCGCGCGCGTGCAGAGCGATCTCGGCTTCCGCGTCGCCGGCAAGGTTGTGGCGCGGCTGGTCGACGCCGGGCAGGCGGTCCGCCGCGGCCAGCCGCTCATGCGCATCGACCCGACCGATTATGCGCTCGCTGCGCAAGCGTCGACGGAAACGGTCGCCGCCGCGCGTGCCCGCGCGGAGCAGACCGGCGCGGACGAACGGCGTTTTCGCGAACTCGTTTCAGCGGGGGCGGTTTCCGCCTCCGCCTATGACCAGGTGAAGGCGGCCGCGCTTGCAGCTCGCGCACAGCTCTCCGCGGCCGAAGCACAGGCTCGCGTCAGCCGCAACGATGCGGGCTATACGGTGCTGGTCGCGGACGCGGACGGCGTCGTTGCCGAGACGCTCGCCGAACCCGGACAGGTTGTCGCCGCCGGTCAGACCGTCGTCAGACTGGCGCGCTCCGGCCCGCGGGAAGCGATCGTCGCGCTGCCCGAGACCATGCGCCCGGCGCTCGGCGAGGTGGCGGAAGCGCAGACCTACGGCGGCCAGACCGGTACCGCGCAGTTGCGACAGCTGAGCGACGCCGCCGATCCGGCGACGCGGACCTTCGAAGCTCGTTTCGTCCTGGCCGGCGCGCCCGCGGCGGCTCCCCTTGGTTCGACAGTCACCGTCCGGCTGAATGTTTCCGGTCAGCAGGCCGCAATCTCCGTTCCGCTCGCTGCCATTTACGATCGCGGGAAAGGGCCGGGGGTATGGGTCGTGGCCGGCCAGCCCAGTCCCACGGTGAACTGGCGCCCGGTGCGGCTGAACACGATCGGCAATGAAACCGCGGTTGTGCTGGCAGGCTTGCGCCCGGGCGAGCGCATCGTCGCGCTCGGCGCACATATGCTGCATCAGGGCGAAGCGGTCCGCATCGATGCGGGAGCGAACCGGTGAGCGATACGCCGGAACGCAGTGGCAGGTTCAACCTGTCCGCTCTCGCGGTGCGCGAACAGTCGGTCACGCTGTTCTTCATCATTGTGATCAGCCTTGCCGGCATCGTCGCCTATCTCAATCTGGGCCGCGCCGAAGACCCGGCCTTCACCATCAAGCAAATGACCGTGGTCACCGCCTGGCCCGGCGCCACTGCGCAGGAAATGCAGGACCAGGTCGCCGAACCGCTTGAAAAGCGGCTGCAGGAGCTGCGCTGGTACGACCGCACCGAAACGTTCACGCGGCCCGGCCTCGCCTTCACCACACTGGTCCTTCGCGACCAGACGCCGCCATCCGAGGTGCCTGAGCAATTCTACCAGGCGCGCAAGAAGATGCAGGACGAGGCGCCCAATCTGCCGCGTGGCGTGGCCGGCCCGTTCGTCAACGACGAATATGGCGATGTGACGTTCGCGCTCTATGCGTTGAAAGCAAAGGGGGAGCCGCAGCGGCAACTCGTGCGCCAAGCGGAGCAATTGCGGCAGCGGCTGTTGCACGTGCCGGGCGTCAAGAAGGTCAACATCCTCGGCGAACGGCCCGAGCGAATTTTCGTCGAGTTCGCGCAGGATCGGCTTGCAACGCTGGGCGTCGCGCCGCGGGCGGTCTTCGCCGCGCTGGCGCAGCAGAACCTGGTCACCCCGGCGGGTGCGATCGAGTCCGACGGGCCGCGGGTGCTGGTCCGGCTCGACGGCGCCTTCGATGATCTGGAGAAGATCCGCGCGCTCCCGATCGTCGCCAACGGCAGGACGCTGCGCCTTTCCGACATCGCCGAGATCCGGCGCGGATACGAGGATCCCGCGAGCTTCCTGATCCGCAGCCAGGGCGAGCCCGCGCTGGTGCTGGGCGTGATCATGCGCGAGGGCTGGAATGGGCTCGATCTCGGCAAATCGCTCAAGGCGGAGGTTCAGGCGATCTCCGCGGAGCTGCCGCTCGGAATGACTCTCAGTGCCGTGACCGACCAGGCGGTGAACATTTCTCAGGCCGTCAACCAGTTCATGCGGACCTTCCTGGAGGCATTAGCGATCGTGATGGTCGTCAGCCTCGTGGCGCTCGGCTGGCGGGTCGGCATCGTGGTCGCGGGAGCGGTTCCGCTGACTCTCGCGGTTGTGCTCGTCATCATGTGGGGGACCGGTCGGGTATTGGATCGCATTACGCTGGGCGCTCTGATCCTCGCGCTCGGCCTGCTCGTCGACGACGCGATCATCGCAATCGAGATGATGGTCGTAAAAATGGAAGAGGGCTTCGATCGCATCAAAGCCTCGGCATATGCGTGGAGCCATACTGCGGCACCGATGCTCGCGGGCACGCTGGTGACTGTGATCGGCCTGATGCCGGTGGGTTTCGCCAAATCGACCGCGGGTGAATATGCCGGCAACATCTTCTGGGTGGTGGGCTTCGCGCTGCTCGCATCCTGGGTGGTGGCAGTGGTCTTCACGCCCTATATGGGCGTGAAGCTGTTGCCGGACATCAAGCCGGTTCCGGGCGGCCATCACGCCATTTATGAAACGCCGCGCTACCGGAAATTGCGCGGGCTGATCCGCTGGGCAGTGGCGCGCAATCGGCTGGTGACGCTCGCGACGCTGGTAGCGTTTCTCGTCGCTGGCGCCGGCATGGCGCTGGTCAAGAAGCAGTTCTTCCCCACCTCCGACCGGCCTGAAGTACTGGTTGAAGTCCAGCTGCCCAAGGGCACATCGATCGAGCGAACCAGCGCCGCGACGGAGCAGGTCGAGGCCTGGCTGCGCAAACAACCGGAATCGGAGATCATAACCGCTTATGTCGGCCAAGGCGCCCCACGCTTCTATATCCCGCTTTCGCCCGAACTGCCCGATCCATCATTTGCCAAGATCATCGTGCGTACGCCGTCGGAAGAAGCGCGCGATGCCCTGAAGGAGCGGCTGCGGCATGCGGTCGCTAACGGTCTCGCTCCCGCGGCGCGGGTGCGGGCGACGCAACTCGTTTTCGGCCCCCCTTCGCCCTTTCCGGTGGCGTTCCGCGTCAGCGGTCCCGACGTCGACAAGATTCGGAGCATCGCCGACCAGGTTCGCGCGATTATGGTCGCCGATCCGATGATGCGCACGGTCAACACCGACTGGGGCGAGCGCGTGCCGACGTTGCACTTCGTGCTCGACCAGGACCGACTTCGCGCCATGGGCCTGACCTCCGGGGATGTCGGCGAGCAGCTTCAGTTCCTGCTCTCCGGCGTGACGGTTTCGCAAGCCCGGGAGGATATCCGTACCGTCGATGTGGTCGCGCGCTCCGCCGGCAAGACCCGCCTCGACCCCGCGCGCATCGGCGACTTCACGTTGACCGCCGCGAATGGCCAGCGTGTTCCCATCAGCCAGATCGGCAAACTCGAACTGCGCATGGAGGACCCGATCCTGCTCCGCAGGGACCGCATGCCCACGATCACCGTCCGCGGCGACATCGCCAATGGCCTGCAGCCCCCCGACGTGTCGAACGCAATGTTCAAGAAGCTCGAGCCGGTGATCCGCGCACTGCCCCCCGGCTACGCGATCGTCATGGGCGGCTCGATCGAGGAGGCAGGCAAGGCGAATGCGGCGCTGCTACCGATCTTCCCGATCATGATCCTGCTGATGATGATCGTCATCATGCTGCAGGTCCGTCAGATCTCGGCGATGACGATCGTGCTGCTGACGGCACCGCTTGGCCTGATCGGCGTGGTTCCGACGCTGCTGCTGACCGGTCAGCCTTTCGGCTTCAATGCGATCCTCGGGCTGATCGCGCTCGCGGGCATCCTGATGCGCAATACGTTGATCCTGATCGGCCAGATTCATGAGAATGAACAGCAGGGCCGGACGCCGTTCCAGGCCGTGGTCGAGGCAACGGTACAGCGTTCCCGCCCGGTCATTCTTACGGCGCTCGCCGCCGTCCTCGCTTTCGTCCCGCTCACCCATTCCGTGTTCTGGGGAGCCATGGCCTTCACGCTGATCGGCGGCACTCTGGTCGGATCGGTCCTGACGCTCGTTTTCCTGCCGGCGCTTTACGCGCTCTGGTACCGGATCCGGCCCGAGGAGCAGCGTGTGGCGTCGGCGGAAATGGTGCCGGCATGAGCGGGGGTCGGTTGCTGTCCGCATCGAGCGCCGGGGCGCTTCGCGGGTGGGCGTGACGAACTCTCGCCCTTCGCGGCGCATGGGCACGCGGGATCGTTCCCGCGCAGGGCAAGATCCCCTCGCGAACATCGAGGGACGCTGGATGTTGCAGATACTCCTTTGTCTCAATGCGGGCGAACATCGGTTCGCGGACTTGAGATCGGCGATTCCGGAGGTCAGTGCCAACGTTTTGACCGACCGGCTTCGCGCGCTCGAAAGCGCCCGGCTCGTCGAACGTCGCTATCTGCCGCCACCGCACGCAAGCCACCTCTACGCACTAACCAACTCCGCCGGGGCGCTGAAGGCGGCGCTGGATGCGCTTGCGCGCTGGCGCGCCCAGGAGCGGCATCTGTCCGTTCCGCGACCCGCAGGTGGAGACCCCCTGTCCGGGAAATGGAGCAACGACCATGAGAATGCGTGAAATCCGGCGACGCATCAGGCGCAATGTCGAGGCGTTCGTCGGCGCTCCAGATTATGATCCGCTCAGCGAGATTGCGTCGCGTGTGGAACGGCTCGAGCGCATGGTTGCCGATCTTCACAAGCCGACCGACCAATCCGCCTGAGATCTGCCTAGTCGCCATCGCGCATGCGTCCAGGGGGCGCGATGGCGATGTACCGCGACCGCCGATCCGGCATCGCGGCTAGCTGAATGAGAGGGACGAAATGCCAATCCAGTCAGATGCCGAACCGATGTTCCTCAAGATATCGGATGCACTATGCCTGCGGTATGAACAGACCGGCGCTGGCCCCCCGTTGGTCCTCGTGCACACGATCCGAACTCAGCTCGAAAACTTTCGTGGCCTGGCGCCCCTGCTCGCAAAGTCGCACACGGTATATGCCATCGATCTCCCGGGCCATGGTCATTCGCAGATCGATCCGAGCGCGCCGCTTGACGAGCCCTATTTCAGGCAAGCCGTCATCGCATTCATCGAGAAGCTGAACCTGAGCGGCGTCACGCTTGTCGGGGAATCGATCGGAGGCGCCTTGGTCCTCACCGTTGCGGCCGCGATTCCGCAACGGATCGAGCGAGTCTTTGCCGTCAATCCCTACGACTATGAGACTCGATTCGGCGACGGCATACGGCGCGGCAACTGGTTCGCGAACGCGATTGTGGGAAGCTTGCAACTGCCGGTGCTGGGCGCCGTCAACGCGTGGCTGGAAAACAAGATTGTGCTTGGCAAGATCATGGGCGGCGGATTCCACGATCCGCGGAGGCTTCCTCCTGACCTTCTCGCCGAATATGCCGAGGTGGCACGCCGCCCGGGATACAAGCGTGGCGCGCGGAAGGTCCTCGCCGCCTGGCGATCCTGGAGTCAGGCGCGCGACCAGTACCGGCTGGTGTCAGCTCCGGTGACGCTCATCTATGGGAACAGTGACTGGTCGCGACCCGACGAGCGGGAGCGAACCCGGGAACTGCTCCATGATGCGCGCTTGATCACGCTGAAGGACACCGGACATTTTGCGGCGGTCGAGAATCCGTCGGAGCTTGCGCGCGTCGTGCTTGCGGAGTCGGTACCTGCGTGACTCTCGGAATTCTCTAGATCCTTGCCAAGCGCTTGGCGCCGCTGCGCGCCACGCTCCCGCATCGCTGCGATACGTCGGTGCGCTTATGGACAAATTTCCTACGGCTTTATCCAAGCGCGCGAACTCGACAGGCGCCATGAACGCCACATGCTGCCCGGCTGTGGTACGCAGGCAAAGGGCGCTTGAGCGGGAGAGGGAGGCAGATCATGAGCGCAAGGATTTCAGGTGCATGCGTCGGTGCGCTCGGGCTGACGCTTGCATTGGCGGTCGCCGATCCGGCTGCCGCGCGCGACTGCGCGAGCGTCGCGGCGACCCCCGTAGCGGGCGCAGAGATCACTGCTTCTCTCCAACCGGCGGGCCCATTTCAAATCCCCGCGGAACTCGGGCCGATGACGACGGTCGATTTGCCCGCGTTTTGCCGCGTGAGGGGCGTGTTGCGTCCCTCGAAAGATTCGCAAATTGCGTTCGAACTCTGGTTGCCCGCCGAGAACTGGAACGGCCGCTTTCAGGGAGTCGGCAACGGGGGATTCGCCGGTACGATCCCTTATGCCGGTCTCGCGGCGGCGCTGCGTAGCGGAAATGCAGCGGCCGCCAGCGATACCGGTCACGCCGCCGGCGTGACCGACGCCAAATGGGCGCAAGGCCATCCGCAGAAGGTGGTCGATTTCGGCTGGCGAGCCGTGCATCGGACGGCCGTTGTCGGGAAGGCTCTGACCAAAACCTATTACGGCACGGCGCCACGAAACGCATATTTCGTTTCCTGTTCGAACGGCGGTCGGCAGGGCCTGATGGAAGCGCAGCGCTTTCCCTTGGACTATGACGGGATCATCGCGGGCGCGCCCGCCTATCACTGGACCGCTCTGTTCACCGGCTTCGTCTGGAACGCGCAACAACTCGCAAAACCGGGGGCGACGATTCCGGGCGCTAAGGCATCGGCGATCGCCAGCGCGGTTCTGGCCCAATGCGACAAGCTCGACGGTCTTGCCGACGGACTGGTAAGCGATCCCCGCCAATGCCATTTCGGCGCGGACGCGCTGCGCTGCACCGGTGCCGAGACCGGCGCATGCCTGACCGATCCGCAGATCGCAGCGCTCAACGCCATCTACCAAGGGCCGCGGACACCTGACGGGAGGCGTATCTACTTCGGCTTTCCGCCCGGCGGTGAGACCGCACCGGAGTCACCGGGCTGGGACATGTGGATTTTCGGTGCCGCGCCAGGGGCAAGCATCCAGAACGCCTTTGGCACCAACTTCGTCAAATATATCGTCGGGGCGACGGAAGGCTGGACGCCGGCGCAATTCGACTTCGGTCGCGATTTCGACTCGCTCCGATCCCGCACGGCCGCGACCTTCGACGCGACCGATCCCGATCTCTCGCGCTTTGCGGCGCACGGTGGCAAGCTCATCCTCTTCCATGGCTGGTCGGATGCCGCCATCCCCGCCGAAGGCACCATTGCCTACCGCGACGCGGTTACTCGCAAGATGGGCGCGGTGCGGACGCAATCGTTCCTGCGGCTGTTCTTGGTGCCCGGCATGCATCATTGCGCGGGCGGTGTCGGCCCCAGCGAATTCGGCCAGAACGGGCCGAGCCGCGAGAATGAGGATGCCGCGACCAGCCTGACGGCCGCGCTCCAGGCCTGGGTCGAGAAGGGCCGCGCCCCGGAGCAGGTGACCGCCAGCCAGGCAACCGATCCGGTGATTCCGGCGGGCGCTGCCCCCCGGACGGGATTGATCTGCGCATACCCCCGACGCGCGGAACTGCTCCCGGACGGGAATCCATTGCACGCCGAAAGCTATCGTTGCGGCGCCCGGAACCCCGATTGAGCGCGGAGTTCGCCGGGCATTGAGCAATATGAATCGGCGCAGATCGCGTTAGGATCGGCCTTTCGCGTCTGGAGGCGACGCTGACGAGAATCGACAGATTGTCCACGGCCGGCTTGCCTGTGTCGCAGCGCCTAGCATTCTGGCGCGGCGTCTTCACCAACGCCTACGGCTCCATGGTAATCGAAGCCGAGGCCGACGCTTTCCAGGGCGCGGTCACCAGGCTCACTGCCGGAGAGTTGGAGATCACTTCGGTCAAATCGTCGCCGGTAACGACGCGGAGCGCCGCTCGAAACGGCAGCGACGCGCACAACTTCAGCCTCCAGATCGTGCACTCCGGGCTTTGCCGGATGCGTCACGCAGGGGCCGAGACAGTCGTCGAAACGGGCGACATGATCATAGTCGACGCACAGCGGCCATATGAGCTGTCGTTCACGCGGCCGGCCCACGGCCTGGTGCTGCCATTGCCCTGGCATCGGTTCGAGCGCGACGCCGCAAGGCTTGAGGCGCTTGCCGGAAGGCCGATGAGTCCGCGGAGCGGCCCCGCGGCGCTGCTCTCCGGCTTCGTTCGTTCGGCTTGGGTCGAGTTGGTCGAGCTCGATGATGCGGAATGGCCGCAATCCGCCGCCGACGTGATCTGGGATCTTCTGGCGTCGGCGTTGAACGGTGGCCGCACAACCGCGCCGGCAGGCGGCCGTGCCCAGGATTTGCGCCGCAAGGCGTCTGCGTTGGTCGAGTGTGAGCTGTACGACCCCGAGTTCACGAGTTCGGCGATGGCGGAGAGATTGGGGGTAAGCGCCCGATATCTTCAACAGGTCTTCGCTGAAGTGGGCACGACCCCTTCGCGATTCCTGCATGGACGCCGGCTGACTGCCGCCGCCGCGCGACTGCGAGACGCCGACAAGCCTTGCCGCATCACCGACGTCGCGCTCGAATGCGGCTTCGGGGATTTGAGCTATTTCAGTCGCAGTTTCCGGCGCCGCTTCGGCGTTTCGGCGGCACGCTACCGGTCGGAGTGCGGCTCCGCGGCCACCGATTGATGCTCAACTCGTGTCGGATCCGGGAGAGGTCGCTCGCTCGCCCAAGCGGTGGGCGCCAATACCGATATAGCGATCGCGCGTCGCCCCAGCAGCTTCGCAGACAGTCGAGGCGAGCAGACAAGGCACCCGGAAGGCGCGCAATCGGTGGGAACGGGAGCGGCGCGACGGGACCGGATTCCGACGCGCCGCGCCAATCTCAGGCGGCGACTGGTTCGCGGAAAGGCTCCATCTGCGATGCCAACGCGCGCTGGAACGCCGGCCGCGCCTCGCAACGCTGCACATAGGCGGCGACAGACGCAAAGCGGCCTACCAGATCGGTGTGCCGGAGGAACCGCAGCACGGTGACCATGGCGATATCGGCGGCGGTGAATCCGTCCTCGAGATAGTCGTGACCTTCCAGTCGCTGCTCGAGCACCGCCAGCCGCGTGAGCACGTGTTGCTCCGCTTCCGGGCGACGCTCTTTGCCCCAGGCGGTTTCGGCATTGAACAAATCGATCGTGACGAGGTTCTGCACCGCCGGCTCGACCGAGTTGAGCGCAGCGAACACCCATTGCGTGACGTGTGCGCGCGTCACCGAGGCGCGGGGCAACAGCGCTTCCGACTTTTCGGCGACGTGGAGCACGATTGCACCGCTCTCGAACAGCACGAGATCATCTTCCTGATACGCCGGAACCTGGCCAAACGGCTGGAGCCGGCGATAGGCTTCGCCCTTGCTGTCGGGGTGGTCGAGCAGCATCGGCTCATAGTCGATTCCTGCTTCTTCGAGCGCCCAACGGACGCGCAGATCGCGGACGAGCCCCTGTGCAAAGGGCGGCACCATGCGGAAGGCACTTACCTTGATCATCACTCCACTCCTCCACTTGACATAATAGGTTGATATCAACATAAATGGGCCATGTCAAATAATGTCCCGTTTGCGACGACGCTCCATGTCCGCGATCATTGCCTGTGCTTTCACACACAGGCCGCAGCCCGGGCACTTTCTCGTCAGTTCGATGCGGCGTTTCGCCCGCTCGGGATCTCGAGCTGGCAGTTTTCGCTGCTGATCAGCCTCAATCGCCCAGCACCGGCATCGATCGGGCAAGTGGCGGAGACGTTGGGAATGGATCGGACAACGATCACCGCCAATCTCAAGCCACTCGCTCGGCGCGGCTTCGTCGTTGTGACGTCGGATCCCGACGACCGCCGCAGCCGACGAGTCGCCTTGACCGAAGCGGGCATGGCGTTGCTCGCCAAAGCGGCGCCGATCTGGGAACAACGCCATACCGAACTGGAGGCGCGGTTGGCGGACGGCGAACCGGACCGGCTGCGCGGTGCGCTCAAGGCATTGGGCTAGGCCCAGCGACCAGCGCGTCGATCGCCGCCTGCAGAATGTGCGCGGCTGCCATTTTGTCGACAAGCTCGGCACGGCGTGCGCGGCTCATGTCCTGTTCGATGAGCGTGCGTTCGACCGCGACGGTCGACCAGCGCTCGTCCCACAAGAGAATCGGCAATCCTAGGTCGTCGACGTTGCGAGCGAACGCGCGCGTGGATTGGGTGCGTGGGCTGTCGGTACCGTCGAGATTGAGCGGGAGTCCGATCACCATGCCCTTGACTTGCTGTTGGGCCGCGAGTTCCGCGAGCGCTGCCTTGTCCCTGGTGAATTTCGAGCGTCGGATCAGCAGCGCTGGGCTCGCGAAATGCCACTCGGCGTCGCACAGCGCGGTGCCGATCGTCTTGGTTCCGACATCGAGCCCTAGCAGCCGGCCGCTCGGTAGCGCAGTGCGGAAGACAGCGGCATCGGTGGTGATCATGGGACCTTCTAGCCAATCTCGGCCGCGCTGGTGAGCTATTGCCGCGCGAATGCCGCCAGCCGCCGGGCGACGTCCTGGCGAAGGTTCGCCCAGAACAACGAATAGTCGAACACATGATAATTGTTGCCGGGCAGCACATAGGGGCCGACGTCCGGACCGTTGCCGATCAGCAGGAGCCCGCGTCCCGTGCACCGTGCGGGAACATGACCGGCGATTAAAGTCGCGGCATGCAGGTCGGCCGTGGGGACCAAACTGCCCAGGTTCGCCGAAGCCGGCGCCGCGCCGCCGGGAGCGCCGGTCAGCGGGTTGGTGCAGATCATCGCGGTGCCCTTGCGCGCCGCGCCGGTGAACCCTTGCGTCGCATCGAACGTGTCGAGGATCAGCGCGGGATCCGCGGGCTCGGCAAAGCTTTGCCAGGAAAGAATGCAGCCGAAGTCGTCGGCGCCGCCGCATTCGTGCAGCCCGAGCTTGGGCAGGTCGGCGGTGCGCGAGACCGGCCAACCGACGACATAAGCGGCGACGACGCGCTTCGCGCGTGGGGTGCCGGCGATGCGGTCGTGAATCAATCGCGTCAGGTGCAGCGATCCCTGGCTGTGCCCGGCGAGGATAATCGGGCGCTCGCCGGCTTGCGCGAGAAACTGGTCGAATGCGGCGAGCACGTCCCGATAGGCGAGGTCGAGCGCCTTTTCGGCATCGGCCTTGTTGGTGAGAAATGCGCCGAACGTCGCCTGGCGATAGCGCGGCGCCCAGATCGCGCCGCTCGCGTTGAACGCGCTTGCCTGGCCACGCAGAAACAGCTCGGCGCGCTCATTGGCGTCGCGATCGCCGAGCGGCGCGTTCCAGTGGTTGCGGTCGAGGTACGAGGTGGGGTGGATGAAGAACACTGCGGCCGGCGGGTTGGCGGCGGGCGTGAACCCGGCCGGAGTCCATAACGCCGGATTGCCCGGTTTGTCGGGGCGCGCGAGCCAGGACTCGGCGCGTGTATAATCTGGCGGAGGGCCCGCCGCGTCGCGGAATGCGACGCTCGGCACGAGCACTTGGCGGAGCATCTGGGCCCCGAACATGCGATAGGCGAACAGGGAAGCGACCGCGAGCATGATCAGGCAAACCACGACATAGAGGAATTTGCGGGCCAAGCCCATCTCCATTGTGCAGTGCAGCAACAACGCTGCGCGGGCAAGGCGGCTCCCGTGCGCGATGGTTGTGAAGGATGCAACTGCGATCGCTATCCTTGCGATTGTCATCGACCGGTCGCGATTGCCGAGGCACATGGCGTTGCCACGGCCTTCGAAGGAGTCGCCCGATGCGCGTGCCGCTGATCGCCCCCGCCGACCTCTCCCCCGAGCAGAAGCCGCTCTACGATGACATGAAGCAGGGCATCCAGTCGAACTTCAACGACTTCAAGACGATCGCCGAGAATGGCGCGTTGATGGGGCCGTGGAATCCCTGGCTGCACGAGCCTGTTATCGGCAAGGCGGTCTGGGAACTGACCAAGGCGATGTCGATGCAGGCGACGCTGCCCGATTCGGCTAGGCAAGTAGCCATCCTCGTCACCGGCGCCCATTTCGACGCGGCCTATGAGATCTATGCGCACGTCGCGATGGCCGAGCGCGAAAAGATGTCGGCGCACCGGCTCTCCGAGCTCTGTGCCAACATCAAGCCGAACGATCTCTCTGCGGAAGAGAGCGTCGCCTATGACGTCGCCTTCGCGCTGGTGAACGGCGGGACCTTGCCCGAACCCTGCTATCGGCTAGCGGTCACGACGTTCGGCCAGCACGGCGCGAACGAGCTGATCTATCTGGTCGGGCTTTACTGCCTGGTATCAATGACGCTCAACGGCTTCAACGTGCCGGTACCGGAGCGCGAATAGCGCGCGGCCGCGCGCGGACTGCACGGTTCCTGCACGATCGCTACGCACTTCGCGGCGGAAAATGGGAGGACCCCGGCAACATGACGCGCGGACTCGGCGCAGCGGACCGCAGCACGCTCGCGAAGGCATATCAACAAGGTCAAGTCGAAGTCCGACTGGTTCAGGCGCGTCGCGTCCTCGTTGGCGGGGTGCCTGCCGATGGGGAAGCCTTTCGAATAGCCAAGCTTGAAGCGGCACCGCGTCGCTGCTAGCCGCCGCGCATGTCCGTCGACACCAACACCGTCAAGAAAGTGGCGAGTCTCGCGCGCATCGCGATCAGCGATGCCGATGCCGAGAAGCTTGCGCCCGAACTCAACAACATCCTGGGCTGGATCGAGCAGCTCGGCGAAGTCGACACTTCGTCGGTCGAGCCGATGACCGCAGTGATCCCGAACACGCTGCGGTTGCGCGAGGATGTCGTCACCGAGGGCAATGCGCGCGACGCAGTGCTCGCCAATGCGCCGCAGGGCGAGCATGGGTTCTTCACCGTGCCGAAGGTGGTCGAATGACCGATCTTACCGAACTCGGCATCGCCGCGCTACGCGACGGCGTGCGCACTGGGAGCTTCTCGGCGCGCGAAGTCGCGGACGCGTTCATCGTCAAGGTGAGCGAAGCCAAGGCGCTGAACGCGTTCATCGTCGAGACACCCGACCATGCAATCGCCGCCGCGCGCGAGGCGGACACTGCGCGGGCGGCGGGTGAAGCGCTCAAGCCGCTCGCGGGCGTGCCGATCGGCATGAAGGACCTGTTCGCGACCAAGGGCGTGCAAACCACCGCGGCGAGCCATATCCTCGAAGGGTTCACGCCGGTCTATGAATCGACCGTCTCGCAGAAGCTGTGGGACGCGGGCGCCGGCATGCTTGGCAAGCTCAACATGGACCAGTTCGCGATGGGCTCGTCGAACGAGACCAGCGCGTTCGGCAATGTGATCTCGCCCTGGCGGCGGAAGGGCAGCAATTCCGCGCTCACACCGGGCGGCTCATCGGGCGGCAGCTCGGCGGCGATCGCCGCGCGGCTGTGCCCCGGCGCGACCGGCACCGACACCGGCGGCTCGATCCGCCAGCCGGCGGCGTTCACCGGCATCTCGGGGATCAAGCCGACCTATGGCCGCTGCTCCCGCTGGGGCATCGTTGCGTTTGCGTCCTCGCTCGACCAGGCCGGCGCGATGGCGCACGACGTCAGGGATTGCGCGATCCTGCTCGAAGCGATGGCTGGCTTCGACGCCAAGGACGCGACTTCGCTCAAGCCCAGCCTCGCCGGCAAGACTGTCGGCATTCCTGCCGAATATCTGGTCGAAGGCATGCCGCCCGAGATCGCGGCGCTGTGGCAGATCGGCATCGCCTGGGTGAAGGACGCCGGCGCCGAGGTGATCGAAGTGTCGTTGCCGCATACCAAATATGCGCTGCCTGCCTATTACATCATCGCGCCGGCCGAAGCGTCGTCGAACCTCGCGCGTTACGACGGCGTGCGCTACGGCATCCGCGAGTTGCCGGACGGCGCGAACCTGCAGGAGATGTACGCCGCGACGCGCGCCGCCGGGTTTGGCGCCGAAGTCAAACGGCGTATCCTGATCGGCACCTATGTGCTCTCGGCCGGCTTCTACGACGCCTATTACACCCAGGCGCAGAAGGTGCGGGCACTGATCGCACGCGACTTCGAAAGCGCATTCCAGAAATGCGACCTGCTGCTGACGCCGACGGCGCCGAGCGCGGCCTTCGCGCTGGGCGAAAAGAGTGCCGATCCGATTGCGATGTATCTGAACGACGTCTTCACGGTACCGAGTTCGCTGGCCGGACTGCCTGCGATGTCGGTGCCGGGCGGTCTGGATGCGGCGGGACTGCCGCTCGGGCTGCAGATCATCGGCCGGCCCCTCGACGAGCAGGGCGTGCTCGATGCGGCGCTCGCAATCGAGCAGCGTGCAGGCTTTACCGTGCGGCCGGATGCCTGGTGGTAGGGATCGTTTGAATCGGGTTCAGCGGTGAAAGCGACCGCCCTCAGATCTTCGGGAACAGATACAGCGTTCCAGTGGAAATCAGCCAGCCGAGTGCCACTCCGACGGCGATCGCGGCCAGCCCGTAGCTCTCGCGCCGCAGGCTGAACACGCCGATCCGACGCAGGCTCCACCAATAGGACAGAACGGTCGGCACCTGCACGGTGCCGACGACCGCCACGAGCAGCATGATGTTACCGACCGCGATGGCGGTGACCCCTCCGATCAACAGCCACGAGGCGCCGCAGATGTTCGCGATGAGCGTCGTGCGCGTCTCACCATGTGCGATCAGGCCCTGTTTGGACGAATCCGCGACGGGGGAGAGGCAGCAGGTGATCGCGAGCAGGCTCAGGAACGGAGCGACAGCGTTGTACCTCGGATCGTACAGGATCGCGACGAGCAACGGTGCGCTGCCCACCAGCGCGCCGCCGCCGAACATGAGCACCAATGCAACCTTCTGGCGATAATCGTAGAAGGCCTTCGCCAGCGCGGCGGGGTCGCGGCGCACGACATCGGCATAGGCCGGCAGCAGAACGCGCGTCGAATAGGCCAGCGACAGCGAGATCGGCGCAAGCGCGAGCGAGCTGGCGAGCGCGTAATAGCCATAGACCTGCAGCGACATCATGCGCGCCAGCAGCAGCTTGTCCGCCTGCATCACGAACAGGGTCAGCGCGCTCGACATCGCGATGTAGCGCGAGAATCCCCAGAGTTCGGCCATCCGCGCTCGGTCGACGTTCCAGTTGCGCCGTGCATTGGAGAACATCACATAGGACATCACGGTCTTGCACACCGAAGTGGCGAACATGCCCACCACCAGCGCCCAATAGTCGCGCCAGATCAGGGCAAGCGAGATCGATGCGACGAACCCGGCGACGCCGCTAAAGAAGTCCATCAGCGACATTCGCCAGACCTGCTTCTGGCGCGGCGCGGTCGCGAACGACAGCGACGACATCCCTTCGATCAGAAAGGTCACGCTCCAGAAGGCGATCACCGGCTGCAGGTCGGGCTTGTCGAGCAATATCGCCGCGGGCTCCGACAAGATCATCGTCAGCAAGGTCAGCACGCCGCCGCGGATTAGCCGGATCGTCCACAACTGATCGAGGAAGCGTTTGTCCTCGCCTTCGCGGTGCCGCACGATGAAGTCGAAGAGCCCGACGTCCGTGAGCATGGCGATTACGACCGACACCGAAACCAGCACGCCGACCGCACCATAGGCGGACGACGCGAGCATGCGCGTCAGTGTGATGTTGCTGATGATCCGCAGCAGATTGGTGCTGGCGAGGCCGAACACGACCGCCGCAGTTCCGCCCGCGGCAAATTGGCGCAACCTCGGGATGAGGGCGCTGCTTCTCCAGTTGACCATCATCATCGCGCGCCCGGCGCGCTTCCAGGTCGCCGCGACAACCTCACGGATTCCGAACATGAATGCCCGAAGGTGAGGGTAGCGAGCGACAGAGTGGTCATGCATAGCCCCCATGCCGCGTAGCCCCAGCATTGACAATGGCGCAGGCCTGTACGTGGCGCATGTGACACGCGGAGTTTAAAGCTTTACTAACCAAGGTGCGACGAAACCACCCAAAGCCGCGACCAGCGCCCGAACGCGGGTGGCTTGCGGAACGCCGCACCCAGAATGTACGGGCTACCCACCGAGTGCAAGGATCGAGGCTGAGTTGAGCGCGCATTATGTAATCCATGGCGACACCGGCGACTGGGAAGTCGTGATCGGGCTCGAAGTCCATGCCCAGGTGACGTCCAAGGCCAAGCTCTTCTCGGGCGCGTCGACTGCGTTCGGTGCGGAGCCGAACAGCCAGGTGTCGTTGATCGACGCGGCGATGCCGGGAATGTTGCCCGTGCCGAATCGCGAGTGCATCCGCCAGGCGGTCCGCACCGGCATGGCGCTCGAAGCGCAGATCAACAAATGGTCGCGGTTCGATCGCAAGAACTATTTCTACGCCGATCTGCCGCAGGGCTATCAGATCAGCCAGCTCTACCATCCGCTGGTCGGCGAGGGCGCGATTGAGATCAGCCTCGACGAGAAGGATCCCGATGCCGAGATCAAGACGATCGGCATCGAGCGCATCCATGTCGAGCAGGATGCCGGCAAGCTCCTGCACGAGCATCATAAGACGCTCAGCTTGGTTGACCTGAATCGTGCCGGTATCGCCCTCATGGAGATCGTCAGCCGTCCCGATATGCGTTCGCCGGCCGAGGCTGGGGCCTATGTGCGCAAGCTCCGTTCGATCTTGCGCTATGTCGGCTCGTGCGACGGCAATATGGAAGAAGGTTCGATGCGCGCCGACGTCAACGTCAGCGTGCGCAAGTCTGGCGATCCGCTGGGCACGCGCACCGAGACCAAGAACGTCAATTCGGTGCGCTTCGTGATGGCGGCGATCGAATATGAGGCACGCCGCCAGGTCGAAGTGCTCGAAAGCGGCGGGCGCATCGTCCAGGAAACGCGCCTGTTCGATCCCGACAAGGGCGTGACTCGCTCGATGCGCTCGAAGGAAGACGCACACGACTATCGCTATTTCCCGGATCCGGACCTGCTGCCGCTCGAGCTCGACGACGCCTTTCTCGCGGAATGCCGTGATAGCCTGCCCGAGCTGCCCGACGCCAAGCGCCGGCGATTCGAGAGCATGGGGATCACGCCCTACAACGCCGGCGTGCTTACTGCCGAAGTCGAGACCGCGCGCTGGTTCGACGCACTGCTCGCGGCCGGCGCCAAGCCCGCCCAGGCCTCGAACTGGGTCGCAGCCGAGCTGTTCGGAGCGCTCAACCGGCTCGGCAAGGGCATCGCGGAAAGCCCCGTGAGCCCGGCCCAGGCGGCCGAGCTGCTCGGACTGATTGCCGACGGCACGCTGTCCAACACGCTCGGCAAGCAGGTGTTCGAAATCATGCTCGAAACCGGGCAGGGCGCTGGCGCGCTCGTCGAGGAACGCGGCCTCAAACAGACCAGTGATACCGGCGAGATCGAGAAAGTGATCGCCGAAGTGATGGCCGCCAACCCGGACAAGGTCGACGAATATCGCGGCGGCAAGGACAAGCTGTTCGGCTTCTTCGTCGGTCAGACGATGAAGGCGATGGGCGGCAAGGCCAACCCGGCGGTGGTCAACGAGCTGCTGAAAAAGACGCTGGGCTGAACTGGTCGCTTGAGCGTGGGCGGACAGCCGTTCCACTCGAGGCCGTTCACGACCTTGCTGGCCCGGAGTTCGGTCGAATCGCGACGATCAAGAATTTACGGCCCGGCTCGTGACGGAAGGAGGCGGCGATGCTCCGCCGCAGCCGGTTACCATATTTCTAACACCGGGACCGACGCTCCCAACGATTGGAGAACGCCGCGCTCCTCAAGTGGCGCTCAGGCCGTCGGCTGCGCTGGCGCCGTTCCCGGTTGGCCTTCCGGCTGCGGATCTGGGACATCGACGTCCTCGCCCGGCGGCTCAAAGCCCGGCGGCTCCGCTTCGGGCAGGCCGGGCAGGGTGGGTTGCGGCGGTGCTTCGGGTGGCGGCGCGCCGGTTTGCGTGGTCATGGCGGCAAGTCTCCTTCCCTGCTGGAAACGCATCCCACCGCGCGACAGTTTCGCCGCTTGCCCCGCCAGTCTTGCCTCCCTATAGACGCCCCCTTGTCGGCGGTGTCCGCATGCGGGCGTGGCGGAACTGGTAGACGCGCTGGATTTAGGTTCCAGTATCGAAAGATGTGGGGGTTCGACTCCCTTCGCCCGCACCAGTCCTGCCGCGCGAGCGCACGCGGGATGCCGCCATTTCCAGTTTTAGGTCCAGATTCGGAAAGCCCCAGATGCAGACTGTCGAGACGTTGAACGAAGGCCTGAAGCGCGCCTACACGCTGAAGATCACCGCCCAGGAAATCGACGCCAAGGTCGATGCCGAAGTCAAGCGCGTCGCGCCCCAGGTGCGCATGCCCGGCTTCCGCCCGGGCAAGGTGCCGGCGAAGCTGGTGCGCAAGATGCACGGCGAGGCGCTGACCGCCGATGCGCTCAACTCGACGATCCAGGAGAGCGTCCAGCAGCTGATCGCCGAAGCGCGCCTGCGCCCGGCGATGGCACCGCAGGTCAGCCTCGAAGGCGAATATGCGCCCGGCAAGGATGCCGAGGTCAAGGTCGAACTCGAGGTCCTGCCCGAGGTTCCGACTCCGTCGATCGAAGCCCTCAAGCTCGAGCGCCTCACTGTTCCGGTGAGCGATGCCGACATCGACGCACAGCTCGAAAAGCTCGGCGCCAACTACAAGAATTGGGAAGATGCGCCCGAAGGCAAGGCGGCCGGCGAGGGCGATCAGGTGGTGATCGATTTCGCGGGCTCGGTCGATGGCGTGAAGTTCGACGGCGGCACCGGCACTGACATGGCGGTCGAGCTCGGCTCGGGCCGGCTGATCCCTGGCTTCGAGGAGCAGATGGTCGGCCTCAAGGTCGGCGACGAGAAGGCGCTCAACGTCACCTTCCCGGCCGATTACGGCGCGAAGAACCTCGCGGGCAAGCCCGCGGTGTTCGACGTCAAGGTGACCGCAGTCAAGGTCGCGGGCGACACGCAGTTCGACGACGCCTTCGCCAAGTCGCTCGGCCTCCAGGGCATCGAACAGCTGCGCGAACTGCTCAAGGGTCAGATCGAGCAGCAGCACAATGGTCTCACGCGGACTTATATGAAGCGCAAGCTGCTCGACCAGCTCGCCGCGGGCCATGACTTCCCGGTGCCGCCGTCGATGGTCGAGGCCGAGTTCGAGCAGATCTGGGCGCAGCTGGTGCACGAGACCGAGCATGAAGCCGATCCGGCCGCGGCGATGGCCGAACTCGAAGCCGAGCGCGACCAGTATCATGCGATCGCCGAGCGTCGCGTGCGTCTCGGCCTGCTGCTCTCGGAGATCGGCCAGGCCAATGGCGTCGAGATCACGCAGCAGGAAATGAACCGCCTCATCGCGCAGGCCGCGCAGCAGTACGGCCCGGAGGACCGCCAGCGCTTCATCCAGTACATTCAGCAGGAGCCGATGGCGGCCGCCCAGCTGCGCGCGCCGCTCTATGAGGACAAGGTCGTCGACTTCCTGTTCGACAAGGCCGAAATCAGCGAAGCCGAGACGACGCGCGAAGCGCTCGAGGCGGCGATCGAGAGCGAGGACGGGTTCGCGACCGGCACGCACGTCCACGACCATGACGATCATGGCCATGCCAAGCCGAAGAAGAAGGCAAAGAAGTCGACACCGGCCGACGAACTCGAGCCGGCGGTCGAGGCCGAGCCGGTGAAGAAGGCGGCGACCAGGAAGGCGCCGAGCAAGGCGGACAAGCCGGTCGAGGCAGCGTCGGACGCACTGGTCGAAGCCGAGCCGGTGAAGAAGGCTGCGACCAAGAAGGCGGCCGCACCCAAGGCCGAGGCGGCGACCGAAGCGGCGGAAGAAGTCGCTCCGGCGAAGAAGAAGGCGCCGGCCAAAAAGAAGGCCGACGCCTAGCCACTTCTGCTACGCTTCGAAATTCATGCGAGCCGCGCTCTGGTTAGGAACGCGGCTCGCTGTGTTTCGTATCAGGCGAAGACTTCCGTCAGGGCTGGGCCATCGAGCCGGCGTTGCGCGCGCGTGATTCGCAGGACCATCAGGCTCGCTACCGCCGCAGTCGTCGCTTCGAGCGCACTGACCGCCCACAAGAGCCAGCTTTCCGACGGATTGACTGCCGCCATCCCTTGCAGCACCCCGCCGACGATGCCGCCGCCGAGATATAATGCCCACCAAAGCGTCACGAATCCGGCGCTCACGTCATAAGCGCCTTCACCGTGGCTGGCGTTCCATAGCTCGCGCATGCCCTGGAACGGCTTCCATAGTGATGCGATCGGCACGAAGAACCACCAGACGCGTGACCCCGGGGAGAATTCGAGATCGGTATACCCGGCGTCTACGAGGTTTCGGCCTGCAAGATAGGTCCAGGTTCCAAACACGATAGCGGTCACGAGCATCATGCCCAGCGTCGCGAGGTCGGTTTGGAGCGCGCCAGACGGGTGCGTCGCGGCCACCCATTGTGGAAACCAGCTCGATGCGATCAACAGGACCGGATCCCAGACTCCGTCGATCGCCAGCACCGCCATGACAAGCCAAGCTAGCGGCAACAGATTGCGCATATTTCCCCCTCCCCAGAAGGCTTTGGATAGTGTGCGGCGCGCCGGCAGATGCCAAGTGCAAAAAAGGTCGAAAGCGGCGCTATTCCACCCTATGGCGGACGCGATGAAGCCTCGCATTGCCGTACTGCTGCCCTGCTACAATGAAGAAGCCGCGATCGGGCAGACCGTCGCCGCATTCCGTGCAGCGCTCCCCGACGCCACGATCTATGTCTACGACAACAACAGTCGCGACCGCACCGTCGAGGTCGCACGCGCCGCTGGGGCGGTGGTCCGCACCGAGCGGATGCAGGGCAAGGGCCATGTCGTTCGGCGCATGTTCGCCGACGTCGACGCCGATGTGTTCGTGATGGCCGATGGCGACGCAACCTATGACGCCGATGCCGTCCCGGCGATGGTCGGGCGGCTGGTCGACGAGCAGCTCGACATGGTGGTCGGCACACGCATCGAGCAACATGTCGAGGCGTACCGCCGCGGGCACAGACTGGGCAACCGGCTGCTCACGGGCATATTGGCGCGGCTGTTCGGTCGCAGCTTCACCGACATCTTCTCGGGCTATCGCGTGTTCTCGCGGCGCTTCGTCAAGAGCTTCCCGGTCCTCTCGTCGGGGTTCGAGATCGAGACCGAGATCAGCGTCCATGCGCTCGAGCTGCGCATGCCCGTCGCGGAGCTCGAGACGCGCTATTTTGCGCGTCCAGAGGGATCGGCATCGAAACTGAGCACCTATCGCGACGGACTGCGCATCGCGCGGACGATCGCCACCCTCTACCGCAACGAGCGGCCGATGCTGTTCTTCGGCTGGATCGCGGCGCTGCTGGCGGGGGCCGCCCTGCTGCTGTCGATTCCGCTCGTGCTGACCTATCTCGACACCGGACTGGTTCCGCGCTTCCCGACGGCGATTCTCGCGACCGGGCTGATGATCCTCGCGGCGCTCAACCTGTTCACCGGGCTGATTCTCGATACCGTGGTGCGGGGTCGAAGAGAGATGCGGCGCCTCGCCTATCTTGCCTACTCCATTCATTGGCTTGCCTGAGCGCGCGTCCCGACGCGGAACGCGCGGGATTGTGCGCTGCAAAACAAACTTGCCCGATCCGGGCGCCGTTGATACGTCCCGGCTGGTCAGGGTCTGTACGGCGCCTTGGCAGCGCCTTTTAGTTGTGGGGGCGGCAGTTGCTTAGATCGACAGGCACGGAGCCCGCGGCGCTCGACGCACCGTCATGCGAAACGGCAGTGGCGGCGCTGCCGGCAGAACTGACCGTGGTGGTTCCTACCTTCAACGAAGCTGCCAATGTCGGGATCCTGGTCGGGCTGATCGACCAGGCGCTGCAAGGCGTGCGGTGGGAAGTGATTTTCGTCGACGATAATTCGCGCGACGGCACCGCGGAAAAGGTCCGGACGATGGCCCTGGCCGATCCGCGCGTGCGGATCCTGCATCGCTTCGATCGTCGCGGCCTCTCCTCGGCATGTGTCGAAGGCATGCTGGCCTCTGCCGCTCCCTATGTCGCAGTGATGGATTCGGACCTCCAGCACGACGAGAAGATCCTGCGCGCGATGCTTGATCGGCTGCGCGTCGGCGACGTCGATCTGGTCGTCGGCAGCCGATACGTCGAAGGCGGCGGCGTGGGCGAGTGGGACCGCAAGCGCGTGGCCGCGAGCCGCTTCGCAACTCGTATCGCCAGCCGGCTGACGCGCACGCCGATCAACGATCCCATGAGCGGCTTTTTCATGCTCACCCGCGGTGCATTCATGTCGGCGCTTCCGAGACTGTCGTCGGTAGGTTTCAAAGTGCTGCTCGACATCGCGGCGAGCGCGCCCGAGCCGCTGCGTGTCGCCGAGATTCCCTATACTTTCCGTTCGCGTCAGTTCGGCGAGAGCAAGCTCGATTCGCTCGTCTTGTGGGAATATCTCCAGCTCCTCCTCGACAAGACGTTCGGACACATCCTGCCGGTTCGCTTCCTAAGCTTCGCGCTGGTCGGCGGAGTCGGGCTCGCGCTGCACTTCCTGGTGCTGGTCACGCTATTCAAGGGCCTGCACGCGAGCTTCGCAGTCGCGCAAACCACTGCGACCATCCTCGCAATTTCGAACAATTTTTTCCTGAACAATCTGCTGACCTATCGCGATCAGCGACTGAAGGGGAGCGGCCTGTTGTTGGGGTGGCTCAGCTTCAATCTGGTATGTGCGATGGGTGCGGCGGCAAATATCGGCATCGCAGAATGGCTGTTCGTACAGCACACGTCATGGGTCTTCTCTGCGATCACGGGAGTCCTGATCAGCGTCGTGTGGAATTACGCCATGTCTTCGCTGTTCACTTGGCGCCGCTGGTAGCATTTCCACCCTGCCGCCGCGCCCGCGGCGCGGCGATGCGCGACCACCAGGCGGCGATGGGAACGGTTTGCAGGAACACGATGACGCAGAAGGCGATCAGCCCGGCGTCGGCGGTTTGCCTGAACCGCCAGCTACCCCAACTGATCAGTGCCACGCTGCTCACGAACAGCACTGGCGTCCACAGCCGCGCGAACCGCACGCGCAATTCGGGACGCAGAACGAACCCAGCGACTCCGGCGAGCAGCAGCACGACGATCGGGATGTTGCCGAACAGCAGTTGCGCCGGGCCGTTGGCTTCGATCGGATAGATGCCCCACATATAGGACAGCTTGCACAGTTCGAGATAGGCGGCCTGGTCGGGATGCGCCTTGATCCATTCGACGGCGCGCGCGCGCAGCAGCGGATCCTGCTGGTCGTAGGGGAGCCGGGTCTCAGCTTCGGAGAGATAGCCGGTGTCGCTCATCGCGAGCCATTTGCCCGGACCGACCCAGGTGACTCGTCCCGAACCGAGTTTCATCGTCGAATTGTGGTTGAGCAGGGCCGGAGTCAGCCCGCCGGCGAGCGTTTCGCCGCCGTTCGACGAGACCAGGATCGGGCGATGGAAGGTGGTCGAAACATAGATCGACCAGGGCAGAATGACAGCGGCATAGGCCAGAAGGGCCACCACGGCGATCCGCGCCGCCGCCATTATGCGCCCCGTCTCGACGAGAATGATCAGGCACAGGAAGGGCAGGAACAACAGGTACATGGGCCGGACGTGAGTCGCGACGCCCAGCAGAAAGCCGGTCAGCAGCGCGCCGCGGACCCAGCCGCGCTGAAGCGGCTCGAAGCCGAGCGGCAGGCTGTAGAGCGCCAGCAGCACGACGGGCAGTGCAACGCTCTCGCTATAGAGCGAGGTGCCGTAGAAGATCGCGGTAGGCCAGACTGCAAACGCCAGCCCGGCAGCCAAACCCGCGACCATCGAACCGGTAAGGCGCCGCACGAGCAACTGGAGCAGCGGCGCCGAAAAGGCATAGATCAGGCAGAGCGCGCTTTGCAGAAACCACAGGTTGGTGGTTAGGGTGCGAATTCCGGCGATCACGAATGGGAAGCCGAGTGTCCGCCGTGCGCTCAGGATCGGATCGCCCTTCGCTATCGCCAGCGCAATTCCGAGATATTCCTGCTCGTCCTGGTCGAGTTGCGCCGGCGTGTCGCGAAAGCCGACGAGGAAGCCGAAGGTGAGGCAGATCAGCGCACTGAACAGATAGAGAAGCAGAAAGAGCCGGGCAGGCGTGGCCCAGCTAGGCAACAGCCGGTCAAGCTGTTGCAACCGGGCGACTCCCGCGTCACGATCAGAAAGTCGCCGTGTTGCGAACATCCGTGTCACTTCCCTCGCGAATTCAGCGAACCGCTTAGCGTCAGTTCGGCGCCACTCGCAACCCTGGCACTCACCCACGCCGGCGTCTCGGCCCGGCCATGGCGCCGAACGTATGCGATCAGCCGACCGAATCCATCTGCCCTATGCCGCACGGACTGTGGCAACTCGGTTAACGCGCGCAATCCGCGGGCACCTGCCGTTTCTGCGCGGATGTCGGAGAGGCCTTGAACTTATCTCCGGGCGGCGCGATTTAGGAGGGGAGAGAGGGCAAAGGAAAACACTCCCCCATGATTGACCATAATGACATCGTCGGTTCGCTGGTTCCCATCGTGATCGAGCAATCGAGCCGTGGCGAGCGCAGCTTCGACATCTATTCGCGCTTGCTGCGCGACCGCATCGTATTCGTCTCGGGACCGGTCGAGGACCATATGGCCTCGCTGATTTGCGCGCAGCTGCTGTGGGCGGAATCGGAGAATCCGAAGAAGGACATCTGGATGTACATCAACTCGCCGGGCGGTGTCGTCACGGCGGGCCTCGCGATCCACGACACTATGCAATATATCCGGCCGCGTGTCGGTACGGTGTGTATCGGCCAGGCGGCGTCGATGGGAAGCTTCCTGCTTTCGGCGGGCGAGCCGGGCATGCGATTCGCTACCACCAATTCGCGGATCATGATCCACCAGCCGTCGGGCGGTGCGCAGGGCATGGCCTCGGACATCGAGATCCAGGCACGTGAGATCCTGCGGATGCGCCACCGGCTCAACTCGCTCTATTCGCGATACACCGGCAAGCCGATCGAGGAGATCGAGCAGGCGATGGACCGCGACAAGTTCATGGAGGCCGACGAAGCCAAGGCCTTCGGCCTGATCGACAATGTGTTCGACAAACGCCCGTTGCCGTCGGACGAGGCATCGCAGGCCGCCTGACGACCAGAATCCGGAAGGCGTCCCGCGCGCCTTTCGGGTCCACCTCGGACGGGACACTCGCGGGCAGGGGTCGGGGTGGCCCGCCCACGCGGCGCAGGACCACGCGAATCAACCCGGGGCAGAAAACCGTGCCGCAGTGGGTTGTTTCTCGTCGCCGTGGGAGACATATTGGAGGATGGGCGATCCCGCGCGCCCCCGGGCGCTGCGGCATCACTCAAGTTTAACTTTGTTCGGTGTAGGTCGCCCAGACCTGTGAGGTGATTGAATGACGAAACTCAGCGGCGGCGACTCCAAGAGCACCCTGTATTGTTCGTTCTGCGGCAAATCGCAGCACGAAGTGCGCAAGCTCATTGCCGGTCCCACCGTCTTCATCTGCGATGAATGCGTCGAGCTCTGCAACGACATCATCCGTGAAGAGACCAAGTCGAGCCTGGTCAGCAAGAAGGATGGCGGCGTGCCTACGCCGCAGGAGATCTGTGACGTGCTCGACGATTATGTGATCGGCCAGAAGCGCGCCAAGCGTGTGCTCTCGGTCGCGGTGCACAATCACTACAAGCGACTCAATCACGGCGCGAAGGGTGCCGATGTCGAGCTCGCGAAGAGCAACATCCTGCTCGTCGGTCCAACCGGCTGCGGCAAGACGCTCCTCGCGCAGACGCTCGCGCGAATCCTCGACGTGCCGTTCACGATGGCCGATGCCACGACGCTCACCGAAGCCGGTTATGTCGGCGAGGACGTCGAGAACATCATCCTCAAGCTGCTCCAGGCCTCGGACTATAACGTCGAGCGCGCGCAGCGCGGCATCGTCTACATCGATGAGATCGACAAGATTTCGCGCAAGGCGGAGAATCCGTCGATTACGCGCGACGTGTCGGGCGAGGGTGTGCAGCAGGCACTGCTCAAGCTGATGGAGGGCACCACCGCCAGCGTGCCGCCACAGGGCGGGCGCAAACACCCGCAGCAGGAATTCCTCCAGGTCGACACGACCAACATCCTGTTCATCTGCGGCGGCGCTTTCTCGGGGCTCGAGAAGATCATCGGCGATCGCCTGCAGGGCAAGTCGATCGGCTTTGGCGCACATGTCGCCGGGCCGGATGAGCGCCGCGCAGGCGAAGTGCTCAAGTCGGTCGAGCCGGAGGATCTGCTCAAGTTCGGGTTGATTCCAGAGTTCGTCGGCCGTCTGCCGGTGATCGCGACGCTCGAGGATCTCGACGTCGAGGCACTGGTCAAGATCCTGACCGAGCCGAAGAACGCCTTGGTCAAGCAGTATCAGAAGCTATTCGATATGGAATCGGTTAAGCTCGGCTTTACCGATGACGCGTTGGTCTCGGTTTCGAAGCGGGCGATCGAGCGCAAGACTGGTGCACGCGGGCTCCGTTCGATTCTCGAGGGCATTTTGCTTGACACGATGTTCGACCTGCCGAGCATGGATGGCGTCGACGAAGTGATGATCGACAAGGACGTGGTCGGCGGCTCGAAGGAACCGATTCGCGTCTATGCCAAGAAGGAAAAGGCTGGCGACGCCGCCTGATAGATGGTTAGTGAAAAGTAAGCCGCCGGCGTGAAAACGCCGGCGGTTTTTTGTTGTGCCGTTACGGTGGCGTCCCAAACCGGAGCGTTGTTTGCTGATGTGCGACGATCACTTGTTCACAATGCGTTAGGCTAAGTAGGTCATGACTTGTCGTGGGTTCGGCAAGTCTTGGTGGTACCTGTGACTATCTCTGGTGACGCGTATGTTTGGTCGGGTGCGCTATCGGGCAACTGGAGCACAGCGGCCAATTGGACGAACAGCACGAAAGGGCAGACGCCGGCGCAATCCGCGCCCGGTGCGGCGGATTCGGTTACCGTCAATGCCGCTGCGGGCGGCGCCATCCAGACCATTACCGGAAGTGGCGCATCGGCCGCGCTGACCGTCGCCGGCAGCACTTTGCTCGATGGCCAGTTCGCTGTCGGCACGCTGGCGGTGAGCGGATCGCTGGCCCTGCAGACGGGCGACGGCCTGACGGTATCGAGTGACGCTCTGATCGGCGATGCCAGCGCGTTCGCGATCGACGGCGCGTCCGCCGCGCTGACGGTCGGCGGACGGCTGACCTTCGGCGGGACCGGTGGTTCGCTCTTCTTTATCGGCGGTTCGACTGTCACCGGCGGTGCGCGCGTCCAGGCGGGCGCCGTGACGTTCGATAATGCCTATGGTTCGCCCTATGCCTTGTCCGTCGACGATGCATCATCGTTTGAGGTCGGCAACGCCCACCTTGCGACGGTCGGCACGATCACCGTCGACGCCGGGGCGCAGATGGATCTGGGCGCGGGCCAAAGCTATTTCATTCAGGTCTATGCGCCCAGCGTCGTCAACTACGGCAGCATCGTTTCGTCGGGCAGCGGTTACGGCAACGGCATCTCCGCGACGGCAATCACCAACGCCGGCGCGATCAGTGGCGTCGAGCTTGCAGCATCCACCATTGCCAACAGCGGCACGATCACCCTGACCTACAACAACGTTTCGGGCGACGTGACCAACAACGGCACGATCGTGGTGGCGGCCGCCAGTCCACACGACACGTCGGTGATCTACGGCGACGTCGGCGGCAGCGGCCAGATCCAGATCGCCACTGGTGGGCAACTGACCACCCAGCACGTCGTGGGCAACACCATCGTCTTCACCGGCTCGAGCGGCGCGCTGTCAATTTCGGGCAATTCGCTCGACGGAAACGGCGCCTATGGCGCTGCCATCCAAGGTTTCGGCAGCGGCGACGTCATCAATTTTGGTGGCGTGGTGACCAGTGCATCCTATGCCAATGGGATATTGACGCTGAGCAACGGGGGCGCCGCGGTCGCCCAACTGTCGCTCGTCGGCAACTATCTCGGCGCCAGCTTCTCCACGATATCGCTCGATGGAACGACGACCCAGATCAGCCTGCGCGGTGGAGGGGACACCGCGATCGCCCCGGCGGGTACCGCGGGCCATGGCTTCACCTGGTCGGGGCCGGTGTCGGCGAGTTGGGACAGCGCGGCGAATTGGACCGACAACAGCCTGGGCCAATCGCCTGCTGCAAGTGCGCCGGGCAGCAAGGACACGGTGACGATCGAATCGGCTGGCGCCGGTGCGATCCAGACGATCAGTGGCGCCGGGAATTCGGCTTCGCTCACGGTCGAAGGCAATGCGTTCCTCGACGGCCATTTCACGACGGGCAGTCTGACGACGACCGGCGTGCTCGCCCTGCGCCCTGGCGATAGCCTTGCGGTGTCGGGGCCTGCCGTGGTTGGCGATGGCGGATCGCTTTCGATCGATGGCACGGATGCGAGCTTGACGGTCGGCGGTACGTTGATCTTCGGTGGCGCATCCGGCTCGCAAATCGTCATCGGCAGTTCGTCGATCACCAATGGCGGCACCTTGCAGGCCAATAGTCTCGTCTTCAACAACGCCTATGGCCCGTTCACGGCGCCTTATATCTCGCTATCGATCGACGCGGGCTCGTGGCTCGAAGTCGGCAATGCCAACGCCGCGACGCCCGGCACGCTCACCGTCGATGCCGGGGCGCTGCTGGATCTGGGCGCGGGACAGACCAGCCTGACAAAGATCTATGCGCCCAACGTATTCAACAGCGGCAGTATCGTGTCGTCCGGTACGGGCTATGCGAACGGCATCTGGGCCGGGACCGTTAACAACAGCGGTATCGTCAGCAATGTCGAAATAGCCGCCACGGCAGTGATCAACGCCGGCACACTCGCCTTGACCAATGACAACAGCCTGATTGGCCGCGTGTCGAACTCCGGGACGATCGTCGTCGCTGGGAACGGCTCCGGGAACATAGCCGCCATCGTTGGGGATGTTACGGGCACGGGGCAGATCGAGATCGCCGTCGACGGGCAGTTGAGCACACAGAAGGTCAATGGCGGCGGGACCGTAGCGTTCGTCGGCGCCAATGGCGTGCTGTCGCTGTCGACGGCGTCGATCGAAACCAACGGCTATTATGGGGCGACCATCCTCGGTTTCGGCACTGGCGACGCCATCCAGTTCGGCGGCACGGTCACTAGCATCGCCTATGCCAACGGCGTTCTGACACTCTACAACAACGCGACCGCGGTGGGCGCGCTCACGCTCGCAGGCAACTATTCCGGCGCGAATTTCTCACTGGTCCAGCAGTCGACTTACGCCCAGATTCAGGTGACTGGTGTGACCGCGCCCGTGCTGGCCGGCGGCGGCACCGGCGGGACCTATAGCGGACACGGTCAGGCGCTGGCGATCATGCCCAACCTGACCATGACCGATGGGGCTAGCAGCACGATCGCCGCTGCCGAGGTGGCGATCGCCAGCGGCTTCCAGGCCGGAGACCAATTGGGGTTTACCGCGGCGAATGGTATCACCGGCGCATATAACGCGCTGACCGGCGTACTTGAGCTCAGCGGAACGGCCTCGCTCGCTGCCTATCAGCAGGTGCTTGATTCGATTGCCTTCTTCTCGACCGTCGCCGATCCGACCCATGGCGGCAGCAGCATCGGGCGTATGATTACGGCGTTAGTCTACGACGGCAGCCAATATTCGAACATGTTGACCTCGACGCTCGCAACGGCGGCAGCGCCTCCACGCGCGATCGGCGACTTCAACGGCGACGCGCGCAGCGACGTCCTGTTTCGTTCGCCCACCGGGCTGTTGGCATCGTGGCAAGTTGCGACCGCGTCAACCCTTGGCGGCGGCGGTAACCTGGGTAACCCGGACGCCGACCATCGCTACCTCGGATCGGCGGATTTGAACGGCGACGGGTCGAGCGACTTGTTGTTCCGCGGCCGCGACGGGACGCTGTCGGCATGGCAGATGTCCGGCACTGCGATCACGGGCGGCGGCACGATTGGCAATCCGGGCGGCGCTTATACGTATCTTGATGCGGCCGACTTCAATGGCGACGGCAACGCCGATCTGCTATTCTTCAACTCCCTGACCGGGGGTTATGCGAGCTGGGACATGCACGGCACCGCCATCGTCGGCGGCGGCACGATCAACAGCCCGGGTTCCGGCTGGCTCTACAAGGCGACCGGCGATTTCACCGGCGACGGCAAGAGCGATATGCTGTTCCAGGATGCGAACGGAACCTTCGCGATCTGGACGCTCAGCGATACGTTGGTCATCGGCGGCGGGATGATCGCCAATCCCGGCCCTTCGTGGTTCTTCAAAGGTGCCGGCGACTTCAACGGCGATGGCAAGTCCGACCTGCTATTCGAGAATACCGACGGCACCTACGCCAGTTGGGACCTGAACGGCAGCGCGATCATCGGCGGCGGCACGATAGGTAATCCGGGCGCGGCATGGAGTCTTGCCGGGATTGGCGATTATGACGGCGATGGCAAGTCGGACCTCCTGTTCCGCAATGTTGACGGGACCGTTGCGACCTGGACGCTCGACGACACCGTGATTACTGGCGGAGGCAATCTCGGCAATCCAGGCACCGGCTTTGGCGTGGCAGGCGCTCCCCAAGCGACCAGCTTCGGGAAGCTCCTATTCCAGCACAGCGACGGCACCGTCGCGAGCTGGCTGACCAGCGCCGGTGCCAATGTCGGTGGCAGCACGCTCGGCAATCCGGGCACAGCCTGGAACGCGGTAGCGGTCACCGACTTCACCGGTACCGGCGAGAGCGACGTGCTGTTCCAGGGGACCGACGGGACGCTCGCGATCTGGAAGTCCGATGGCACCCAGCTGATTGGCGGGGGCAACATCGGCAATCCCGGCGCCGGTTGGACGTTCAAGGCAGCCGCCGATTTCAACGGCGACGGCAAGGCCGACGTCTTGTTTCAGAATGCGAGCGGGATGTACGCGACGTGGGATGTCGCGGATCATAGTATCATCGGCGGTGGCAACGTCGGCACTGCCGCGGGCTACACCTTCGTCGCGGCCGGTGACATGAATGGCGACGGCAAGGCCGATATGCTTTTCAAGGACGCCAGCGGAAATTTCGCCTCGTGGTTCCTCAACGACACTGCGATCATCGGCGGCGGGAGCATCGGCAATCCTGGCGGGACCTGGGCGTTCAAGAGTCTCGGCGACTTCAACGGGGACGGCAAGACGGACATGCTTTTCCAGGACGCCTCGGGAATGCTCGCCAGCTGGGATCTCGATGGCGCGACCATCGTCGGTGGCGGCAATATCGGCAACCCCGGCGGCAGCTGGCAGCTCGCGAAAGTGGCCGACATAAACCAGGATGGCAAGGCCGATCTCGTGTTCGTCGATGCCGCGGGCAGCTACGCTACCTGGCTGATGAACGACACGCAGATCATGGGCGGCACATCGCTGGGGGCAGCGTTGGGTTGGCATCTCGTCTGAGGTGCGCCGCTCGCGCGGCACGCCTAATTGTGTTGCCGGAGGTGCCATCCCGGCATTTGCGGAGTCGGCGGTTCCCTTCGCCTGCTAACATAGTCTAGGATCGCGCCGACACGCGCGCGACGAGCGCGCCAGGTGGAGGGGATCGATGGACCAAGCAGCGGATATTCCGGCACCGGCGGTGCTGTTCCAGATGGCGGGCGGGTTGATCCAGTCGCGCATGCTGTGGGCGATCGCGCACCTGAGCGTTGCCGACACGTTCGACGAGACCGCCACGATCGACGACATTGCAGCCGCGACCGGCACGCATCCGCCGATGCTCGCACGTGTGCTCGACGCGGCCTGCAGCTTCGGCGTGTTCGCGCGTGGCGACGACGGCCGCTACCACCACACGGAGTTGTCGCGCGCACTGCGCAGCGATCATCCGGCGTCGGTGCGCGCGGTGGTCGATACGATCTTCGGCGGGGCACACTTCGAAGCCTGGGGATCGCTGGTCGACGGGCTGCGCGCGGGCAAGACGCCGTTCGATCTTCGCTTCGGCATGCACTCGTTCGACTATTATGGCCAGCATCCCGAGGTGGCGGAGGATTTCAGCAGAGCGATGTCGGCGTCTACGCGCGTGATGGAGGGCGCGCTGCTCGCCGCTTATGATTTCGGCGATTTCGAGCTCGCGGTCGATGTCGGCGGCAGTCGCGGCACGCTGATGCGCGCAGTTCTCGCGCGCTGTCCCGACGCGCGCGGCATCCTGTTCGATCGCCCTGAAGTGATCGACGCGGTCAGCGCCGAGCTCGAGGGCACCAGGATCACCGGCGTCGGCGGCTCGTTCTTC
>Ga0105248_10000781_pt1 | contig 35776 bp, 31 predicted proteins | sample KBSS34metaG_FD_81524 | JGI IMG/M metagenome (GOLD analysis project Ga0105248, IMG submission 81524) | Switchgrass rhizosphere microbial communities from Kellogg Biological Station, Michigan, USA - KBS S3-4 metaG | ecosystem: Host-associated > Plants > Roots > Rhizosphere > Soil | place...
AACGGCGACGACACCCGCGGACTTGAGCGCCGCGTAGTCGTTGAGCACATCGCCCTTGAGGCTGCGGGTGGCTGCTCCGATGGGGAAGACGCGGACGGAGGCTCCGCGCTCGGGGGCCTGCATCCAGCGGGTGATCTCCGGTGAGTCGTTGGTGGGGGTGGTGTTGGGCATGGCGGCGACGGCGGTGAAGCCTCCTGCGGCTGCCGCGGCTGTGCCGGTAGCGATGGTCTCTTTGTGGCCCTGGCCGGGTTCACGGAGATGGACATGGATGTCGACGAGGCCTGGTGCAACGGTGAGGCCTTTGGCATCGATGATCTGAGCATCCGGGGCGACCTTTGCCTTATTGGCAGCGGTAATTTCGGCGACACGGCCATCGCGCAGGACGATGTCGCGTAGTCCGTCGAGATGGGCTGCGGGATCGATAAGATGGCCGTTGCGGATGAGGATGGTGCTCATGGGCGGCCTCCTGTGAGTGCGCGGAGGACCAGCGCCATACGAATTGCCACTCCGTGATGAACCTGTTCAAGGATGAGAGATTTGGGGCCATCGGCGACTTCGCCAGTGAGCTCAAGGCCACGGACGATTGGGCCTGGGTGCATGACGAGAGCCTCGGGTGCGTGTTTGGCGAGCAAGGTTTCGGTGAGCTGATAGTTCGCTTTGTATTCTTCGAGATCGAGCTGAAGGCCTGCGAGGCGCTCAGCCTGGATGCGCAGCATCATGACGACTGTGGATTGGGCGAGAGCTTTGGCGAAATCGCGCTCGATGGAGATGCCGGGTCCGGCGGTGATGGCGAGTTCAGGCAGCAGAGCGGGGGGGCCACAGAGAATCACCTTTGCGCCGAGCCGGGGCAGCAGGAGCATGTTGCTGCGGGCGACGCGGCTATGCAGAATGTCGCCGACGATGGTGACGGTGACTCCCGCAAGGGTGTCGGCGGCAACTGTCTGGGCGCTGCTGCGCAAGTGGGCGAGGATGGTGCGCAGATCGAGGAGTGCCTGCGAGGGATGCTCGTGCATGCCATCGCCAGCATTCAGAACAGGCAGGCCGGTTTCGCGTTCAAGCAGCGAGGCCGATCCAGAAGACGGGTGGCGGAGGATGATCGCTTCGGCTCCCAGAGCCCGCAGGGTCAACCCGGTGTCCTTGAGGGTCTCACCCTTTTCGATGCTGGAGGAAAGCGAGGAAACCAGCGTCGTATCGGCTCCGAGGCCCTTGGCGGCAAGCTCGAAGCTGGTGCGAGTCCGAGTGGAGGCCTCGTAGAAAAGCAGTGCGATGCGCCGTTTGGCGAGTCGATCTGCCCGTTTGAGCGGATCCTCTTTTTCGAGTTTCGAGGCCAGAGCGAGGATGGCGCTCACGTCGTCAAGGGTGAGCGAAGCGATGGAAAGCACCGACCCTGCGACAAGGGGCGAGGTGGAAACGATCGCAGTTGGCGCCTTGATGGAAACGGGTGCGCGGCGGGCAATTTCGCGGGCTGGTTCTCGTGCGGGAGGAGTAGCTTTCGTCGGCATAAAGGCAATCAGATCTGTACGGGCAAAGATAGAAGTGAATCAGTCTATTTTTTCGACCAGCAGAACCTGTTCGTCGTTGTCCACTTCGCGGAACTTGACTTCGATGATTTCCCGGCTGCTGGTGGGGACATGTTTCCCGATGTAGGTGGCTTCGATGGGCAGTTCGCGGTGGCCCCGGTCGATCAGTACGGCCAGTTGCACGAGGCGAGGGCGACCGTGATCGAAGAGAGCGTCCAGAGCTGCGCGAATCGTCCGCCCGGTGTAGAGCACGTCGTCACAGAGGATCACGTCGCGGCCGGTGACGTCGAGGCCAAGATCGCTGGGGTTGACGACAGGCCGCGAGCCGTGGGTACTGAGATCGTCGCGATAGAACTGAATATCGAGTACGCCGGTTTGTACCGGGCGTTTGAGGATGGTGCTGACCAGAGCGGCCAGCCGCTCTGCCAGGGGAACTCCGCGGCGCTTGATGCCGACCAGGGCGAGCCCCTCGCTGGCATTGGTCTTTTCGACGATCTGGTGGGCCAGCCGCACCAGTGTCCGGTCAATCTCCGAGGCCGACATCAACCGGCCCTTCTCGCGCAACACTGCCTGCTTCGCTTCCGACGCTTCGCTCATCCCAAACTCTTTCGGTAAAAGTGGCTTTGATCTGCCGCTTCTGAATTCGCTCTATTGTAGTGCCTGACTGTCCAGGCGGGATTTTCCACAGGCATTATCGCCGTGCGCCTACTTCGCCACGCGGTACGAGAAAACGTGCGCTCATGACTCCGCCCAACATGGCAAATGAAGTAAGGAAGAGCGCGCCGGCAACCATGCCCCAGAGTTCGAGGCCAGCGTGACCCTCGGTCGAGAGCAGGAGGGCGCGCCACGAATGTTGAAATTGCAGCGCCTGGTCGGTTGCTACGCCCATCTGGGCGACCATCTGCTGATTTAACTGGAGACTTGTCTCCACCTGAGCGAGCCACTGGGCATCCATCTGGGTACCCTGATGGAGCAGGAAGCGTTCGATCCACATATAGGCGCCGTTGACGCTGAGCGTGAGCCAACTGGCCAGCATGCCGGTAACGAGGCCGATGCGCGCGCCGGAGCCCATGGAGAGCCGTCTCATGCGTGTACGTTTGCGGTAAAGGCTAACCGCCCATGCGGATGCTGTGACCATCCAGAAGAGCGAGAGGCCGGCCCCGATGGGGGTCAGTTCGGAACACAAGACACCGGCAGGAATGCCGACCATCAAGGCGGATTGCAGCGCGGGTTTCCAGGCGATACCTCCGGTGAGAGCTCCGCCAACCGCAGATGAAGTCGCCGCTGTGCCCGTCTCCGACTCCTCTTCTGGCGAGCTAACTGACTGCTCAGAGGCCACATAGGTGAACTGAGGCAATCCGCAGACCGGGCAATACCGGTCTGGTTCGCGGAGGATTTCGTGACAGCGCTGGCAGGTGATATCCAAATTTTGTCTCTTCCCTGAAGCTATACCTTCAGGCTAAATCCCCGCAATCCAGCGCTATCCCATTCCTGAACGCTATTTCGCAGAAACGGCTGGTGCTCTTTCCGCAGCTACTGGTGCTGTTCGTCGCCGCCCATATTGCCGGGCAAGTCCAGCGCCACAAGAGCAAATCGCGTCTGATCCCCTTTGGGCTCTTCGAAGCCTACGATGTGCTGGTGGCGCTTGGAGCCGGCCTTTAACTGATGATCATGACGGATGTCGGCTGCATCTACCTTGACCTGGGCGGAATTGCTATCGTCGGCGCAGGTGAGGCCTTCCCGGGTAGCAGCGGGTGTCCCGACCGGAGTTCTGCCATCGCAGGTGATGACATCGCCGTAGCGGGCAAGCGCCTTTTTGTAAAACGCTGCCACTTTTTCTCTGTCGTCGGGGGTTTGATAGGAGACGGCCTTGACCCGGAGCTGCCAATCGCCAAAGCCCATGTGAACATCGGCCGACTTGTGCTTGTCGTCATCGGTGACGGTTTTGGCGCCGGGATAGACGGGCAGACCCAAATCTGCGGCTGAGGTCTGATCGGTGTTCACGTGCACTCCGCCAAAGGGAGTATCGACCTGGACATTTTTCTCCTTGCCGTTGGAGTCCTTATCGACGTGTACGCGGCAGCCGGAGATTCCCACGGCCATCGCCAGAACTGCCAAACCTGCTCCGAAAAAGCCCTTGTGCTGATTCATGGTTCTCACCTTCTTCTCTCGCTTACGCCAATATCGCATCGATTGTTCCCCGGAAGCGTATCGGAGTCAGCATCTTTTTACCAGAAGCAGGGTTATAGCTCCTTAGCAGGCTCAGTAGTATGCTTGGTGAGCCGTAAGTGCTGTACGACAGGAGAGGCAGTCCGCGACGCCTTTCTGGAGGAAAGACCGATGCAATTGAATTCCTGCACTATCTCACGCTCCCTCACGCGCTTTCTACTTGTTCCCGGGCTGTTCGCCGGATTAGCGCTCGCCGCAACCTCGTCACCAGCTCAATACGGTAACAATCCCAATGCCGATCCACCTTCGGGTGCGGCCCGGCTCACCCATCTGGATGGCAATGTGTCCATTCAGGCGAATGGCGAAGATCAGTGGGGTCAGGCGCAAGATAACCAGCCAGTAGGTGCAGGCGATCGTTTTTATACGGATCAGCAGGCCCGCGGCGAACTGCAGACGGGCCGCGTACGCGCGTACCTGAGCTCCAATACCGACCTGACGCTGGTGAACCAGAACGATCAGGGGCTGGAGCTGGGCGTTGCGCAGGGCACGGTCCATATCTACAGTGACGGGTTTGAACAGGGACGCTCGCTCTTTGTGAGCACGCCCAATGGTGGCATTACTCTGGTCGGGCGCGGGGAATTCCGCCTGGAGGTGTATCCGGATCAGCAGTCGACGGTCATCACCAATGGCCAGAACGGTGAACAGTTGCAGCTCAATGGAGCGGGCAATTTCAATATGTATCTGGACCGGGAGCAGTCCATTCAGCTCAGCGGAACGAACCCTGTCTATAGCCAGTATCTGCAGCCCCCGGCAATCGATGAGTTTGCGCACTGGAGTGGCGGAATTGAGTCACACCGCTTCAACTCGCGGTCGGCTCGTTATGTCAGCCCGGAGATGGTGGGTTACGACGACCTGGACGATAACGGCGACTGGCAGCCTGAATCCGATTACGGCCCGATCTGGTTTCCGCACGTAGAGCAGGGTTGGGCACCGTATCACAATGGCCATTGGGTCAACCGGCCGTACTATGGCTGGACCTGGGTTGAGGATGAGCCGTGGGGATCTGCGCCATTCCACTATGGCCGCTGGGTGCAGATGCGCGGCCGCTGGGGATGGATTCCCGGACCTCGCGAGGTTCGTCCCGTCTGGTCTCCTGCACAGGTGGTCTTTGCGGGCGGCATCCACATTGGCGGCGCTGGCATCTCGGTCTGGTTCCCGCTTGGTCCTGGCGAGGCGTATCACCCCTGGTACAACTCCAGCCCTGAGTATGTGAACCGCATCAACCAGACGAACATCCGCGAAACCAAGATCGTTCACATCCAGAACACTTATGTGAACAATACGGTGGTCAACAACACGACGATCAACAACATCACCTATGTGAACCGCGGGGCCGCAACGGCAGTCAAGCAGGAGGATTTTGCGTCCGGCCGCAATGTTCGCGCGGTGGCAGTGAAGGTCGATCCGCAGCAGGTGCAGCATGTAGTAGTGGCGAGGCCTGAGGCACCGTTGCCTGCCAAACCGATTATCGTGAAACCGGTGGCCAAGCCCGTAGCAGTCCAGGCGGCGCGTCCTGTGCTGATCAACAACAAGGGCGAACAGGCTCAGGCAGCACCGAATGCCCGCCCCGTAGTCGTTCCGGTCAAGACAACTCCTCCGGCTCCGATCAAGGCTCTTCCTGGCCGTGCGCCGATCAGCGCCCCGGCGGTCGGCGTCAAACCCGCTACGCCTCCGGCTGGAACGAATAACAGACCGACACCGGTGGCGGCTCCGAATCCTGCTGCCAATCCAAATACGAACATCAATAAGGCGACTCCGGTACAGCCAACCCCTGACCGTCCAGCGCCAACACCGGTAACGCCGACGACTCCGGCGGCACCAGTCCGGCCTAATTCCGGAGTACCAGCGGTTCCGGGGCGACCTACGCCGCCCGCAGCGACTCCAGTTGTGCCTACAGCGCCAAAAGAAACGACGCCTGCGGTTCCGGCACGACCGGTTCCTCCGGCCCGCACTCAGCCGACTGTTCCGCCGGATGCTCGCCCGATTCCACCGGCGCAGCGGCCTGCGGCCCCTGATGCAAGACCGATCCCACCGGCGACAAGGCCCGTTCCTCCGGATTCACGACCGACACCTCCGCCAACGCGCCCGGCGCCGCAGGATATGCGCCCGGCTCAACCTCAGACACCGCCGCAGCCACAGGCCAGGCCTACGCCGGAGGGCCGTCCCGCACCTTCACAGCGGCCAGCTCCGACACCCAAGGATGCGAAGCCGAACAAGGATGAAAAGCGCGATCCGCCTAAGAAACCGGAATAGCGGATTCGCTTTGCATCACCCAAGCCCCACCTGGCCGTTCGAGAGAATCCGGCCCGGTGGGGCTTTGTTTCAGCGGCTACAATCCAGAGAGGAGCTGAGAGCAAATGAGCGAAGAATTGAACCTGCCTGCCCGTATCGTGATTGCAACGAATGAAGCGCCTAAGGCCATCGGGCCGTATTCCCAGGCCGTGCGCAGCGGCAATCTGCTTTTTACCTCGGGCCAGATCGCTCTCGATCCGGAGAGCCAGCAGGTGGTCGCGGGCGGCATTGCCGAGCAGACTCAGCGCGTCTTTCTGAATTTGAAGGCGGTTGTGGAGGCGGCGGGGAGCTCCTTTGCCCATGTGTTGAAGACGACGGTCTTCCTCAAGGACTTCAACGACTTTGCGGCGATGAACGCAATTTATGCCGAGCATCTGGCGACCCCTGGGATTGAGCCTCCTGCCCGCAGCACGGTCGAAGTAGCGCGCCTGCCTAAGGACGTGTTGATCGAGGTTGAGCTGGTGGCGCTGATCCCATAGGGGAATTCCCATTCCCGCAATCATTGCCGCGTCTGCGGGCGGAGCTCTTCCCACTCCGGTAAGCTGCCTGTTTTCTGATGCCTTCGCTCTTTGTGGGGTTCTCTGTCACTCATACACTGGAGGGTAGTTTCGCGTGTGTCGACGGTGGACACCGACCTTCCAGGCAGGCGACAGGCATGGCCATTGAGATTGATCGGCTAAGTGAATTGCTGCTCAGGATGGCAGACGAGAATGCTCCGGGGCGGGAGTTTTCGTCGGCTATTGCAGAGCTGGCGCGCACGGGCCGCTTTGCCAATCTCAAAGATGTGCTTCCGGCGGTGGTCTACAACGAGCTATGGGATCGCTATGAGTCGAACCCCGTCGCTTTCATCGAGGAATGGGAGCACCTCGCGCACGAGATGCAGCATGGCTTCATCCAGCATGCCCGCCAGCGGCTGACTTCGTTGACACGTTTGCAGCAAATGGACCACGTCTCAAATGGGCATGCCCCAGCGTGGAAGTCGATCCAGCGGGCGCTCGACAACAGCCAGAACGATCTGCTGAGAGCGGCGGTGGCTGCAGAGTTTCTCGATCTGGTTGAGCCGGCGGTCGCAAGGGCGACACATCTTCGCGAGTGTGTGGTTGCCTCAGCGACCTCAGAAGAGGCGGACCGCTACCTGGATGAAGCAACGCGCTGCTATTTCTTTGCGCTGTTCACGGCGTGCGCGGTGATGTGCCGCAGCGTGCTTGAGGAGGCGATCAAGCAGAAGCTGCCGGAGACGATGCGCAAGCTCATCCGCTCACGCTACCGCAATGCCGCGACCCTCGGAAACCTGCTGCATGAGATCAACAACAACCTGATTGCGACCGGCATCTCTGCCGATTTTCCGCGGCTGGCCAATCAGGTGAATGACATCGGCAAGAAGGCTGTGCATCAGGGGCTGCTTTCCGAGGATGAAGCGCGCTCTTGCCTGCAGAATGCGCGGCAGGCGCTGCAACTGCTGTTGCAGCAGTGAGGCGCGCAAGGGAATTTGAAAATCCGCATGACGCTGAAGTTCCTGACATACCCTGCATCCAATATGCTGTGGCAGGAGCGAATCAAGCGATGACCCGGAAAAACTTTCTATACGAAACAGCTTCTCGCGTGGCGGGACGCATTTCTCCGCGCAAAACACTGCGGATACTTGTGATGGTGGCGCTGCTCTGCTGCGCAGGGTCCGGCCTCAACGCTCAAGGCACTGAGCCCATTGGAAAGATCGCGCCTAAGCCACTCTTTCGCGACCCTGTGCATGATGGGGCGGCCGATCCAACGCTGATTTGGAACCGGGCGAAGAAGGAGTGGTGGATGTTCTACACCAACCGCCGCGCGGATATGCCGGGCCTGGCGAAGGACGATGTTTCCTGGGTGCATGGCACGCGGATTGGTGTGGCGGTTTCGCGCGACTTTGGAGCGACCTGGAGTTACCGGGGCGTTGCCAAGATCGAGTATGGCGCGCCCGACTACACGCAGTGGGCTCCGGATATTGTTTACGACCATGGGAAGTACCACATGTTTCTAGTGATTGTGCCGGGGACGTTCAGGGACTGGAATGCGGCCCGTTTCATCATTCACCTGGTGAGCAGCGATCTTGAGTCGTGGAAGTTTGTTTCAAAGCTCGAGCTCGGCTCCGACCGCGTGATCGATCCCTCGCTGTACAAGATGCCCAATGGCAACTGGCGGGTCTGGTACAAGGACGAGGCAGACCAGAGCTTTCTTCACTACGCCGACAGCCCCGACCTGACGCACTGGACGCCCAAAGGTGCTGCGATCACCGACCGCCACAGCGAGGGTCCAAAGGTCTTTCGCTGGAGGGATCACTTCTGGATGATCACCGATCCGTGGAAGGGCCTGGGTGTCTACCGCTCCGACGATCTGGAGCACTGGACTGCTCAGCCTGACAATATCCTCGCGACGCCAGGGAAGATCGCGACCGACCGCAGCAAGGGCGACCACTGCGATGTGGTGGTGAGCGGGGAGCGTGCCTTCGTTTACTACTTCACCGAACAGGTAGGAGCGGACGACGATCCGAAGCTACCCTTTTCGTCACGCAGGACGGTGTTGCAGGTGGCAGAGTTGCATGAGAAGGATGGAGTGATCACCGTGGATCGCGATGCGTCGGCGCGAGTGTATTTGCGGCCTCCGCAGTAGCCTTCAACTTCATCGAATTGAGCATCTCGATGTCCTGGGAGGCGGTAACGCCCTTCGCTATGTTCCGTTCTATTGGTCCGGCGGATGGGAAAGGACAGTCACGCGATCGCCAGTCTTGAAGTCAGCTCCGCTTACAGGTATGCCAACGGCTGAGGCGTCGTCCACATCGGTGACCCTGATCACCCCAATAGCACTGGTCAATTTTCGAATCGCTGCTCCTGTCTCTGGATCCCTGATTTCCCGTGTCACTCGCAGCACATTGAACTGATCGCCAGCCTTCACGCCGGCCTTGCTGCCGATATTCAGGACAATTTGAGAGCCATCGACACTTACGATGGTTCCTGTCGCTGGCTCCGATGAGGCAGCGGCTGCCACTGCATTGTTCGAATGTTGACGGTAGAGATTTTTCTTCAGATCATCGATGGCAGAGGTTGTGGACTGACCTACAAGAGTCTTTTGAAAAGCACTCGATTCGAAGGAGAGATTGTCGGCAGTGGAGGCTGCAGTGTGCTCACCGAGAGCAGCTACAGAGGATCCGGAGGATTGAGACGCTGTTCCCAATCCATCTGCGAAGGAGATAATTTCGCCGGTGTGAGTGTCTACCAGCCTGGCAGTTAGCTCGACGGAGGTTTTGGTCCTGGTTTTTCCTCCAAATCCTCCCAACTTGCTTCCAACACTGGTTGTCCCGGAATGCTCCGACTCCTTGTCGAAATGAGTTACATCGCCAATCAGCACGAGGTCAACATCTAGCAGTTTGCCGAGCCGAACTGCATTGTCGCGATTGTGGAGGTCTGACGCCACAAGATTCTGTTCTGCCAGTATCTTCCTCCATGCTGAAGATTCGACCACAGTGTACTGGCCATCGTTGACCAATGAGGAAGCGAGCAGGCCGGAAATACCTTTGCCGACATCAACATCAGAGCCAAAGATGGCCGAGGTCGAGGATTTGACCGATGCGTAGTCAAAGTCAAGGATGGCGATGCGCGGTTTGGAGTTGGGCGGAGTGTCGACTTTGGCGGTCTGTTCCCCATTCCACTGCGGGTCAACACCGACCGGCGCTTTCGACGGATCGGACGTGGGCGAGGAGATCGGAATCAGAGGTGCGGCCTGGATGTTGCTGGAGGTTTTGCCATACTCCTGTACCTCGCCAGTGCCTTCCCCGGCATTGACGCGGGCACCGGAAACTTCCAGCGAAGTGAAAATTCTCTTCTTAGCTGCCCACTTGAAATGAACGATGACGATATCGCCGGGCTTTGCGGCATGCAGGCTTGAGCTGCCGGTGATCAGCACCACAATGGCATCTTTGGAATCACGCGACTGGATTGCGATTTCCGTGGGCGAGACCCGGAGTAGCTTGCCAAAGACCTGCGTCGGAGGCTTTTGCGGCGGCGGGGCTGGCGCAGGAGCACAAATCGCGACTGCTTCCCCTGCCATCAGGAGAGCAAGCAATGCAGCTCGACAGGCAGTGCCGCGCCATTTCATTTGGTGTCTCCATTCGCCGGTAACAAAGGCGGCGAAGCATCCTCAGTCTTCCCGGAGTTCTTTCCTTTGAAAAATTTGGCGATATGCGGCTCGATCATCTCGTAAGCCACATGCAGGAAATATAACTCCACTGGGAATAAGAAATCCAAGTAACGATTTGCATTGGCCAGAGCGAAATATGCAGCAACGATGGGAACGGGAAAGGCCACTACGAGAAATGCGATTTTCCAACGGCCCTCATAGAACTCGAAACCAAGGAAGATTGCAATGCCTACAAGAACGTCGAATACGATTCCGACCCAGAAAGGGACCTCCTTGGTATAGAGAGGCTGAAGAATCGACGCGAGATAAGTTGCATGTATCCCGAGACCTGAGATAACCCCGGCCGGACTCAAGTGACTATCGACCAGGTTTTGACCATGCCCCTGTGCATCGTGCCAATGACCGCCAACCAGCAAGATCTTGCCTTTGCAGTTGGCTGCTTCGTCTGTGCCGGGGGTCAATAGATTTAACGCCAGACCGGACTTGAAGCTATCCTCCGGCATGAACGTGCCGAGCATTTCGGCCGGTTCTGGATCGTCGAGATGCAGCTCCTTCTGAAGCCTGTCAAAATCCTTCAGGTTTGCTGCCAGGGCCAGCGCAAAGGAGTATTGCCGCACCGGGGTTTTGCTACCTGGTACGATCGCATCTTCTACCAGAGGTATCCGCCGCTTATCGGTCGGCAGATTGACGTAGCCAAATGACGGACAGCGATCGGACCCGCAGCCAGTGCCGCCAGCGGAGGGAATTTCGCTGGCCTTGATGATGTTTGGCAGCATCACGTTCTGACCAGCCTCTTTGTAGAACGCGCTGTTGAGGATGACTGGAATTCCAGCCTTTGCTGCCTCGGCGATGGCGCTTCTCAAAGCGTTATTGCCGGGTACATGCGGATCGAAATCACTGCCGTCCTCGTGCCCGCGAGCGGCGAGCAGATCGATATCGATGCCGATGGCCCGGACCTGATTTGGAGGCTTGATCGCAGCGCGAACGATATCCGCCAGGAAGGATCTTGGCGTTGGAATATCTCCACCGAGGTAGTTCCAATGGGCTGCATCGTCGATGTACAGCAGGCGTATGTCATCTGCCTTGAGCCGGTCGGTCTTGGCGAAGGTGAGCAAATGGTAGAGCCGCATCTGTATGTGCAGATTGACATCGCGAATCTCGCGGACAGTTTCGCGAATGGGGCCTTTGCCTTCGAGCAGCCTCGTGGTGAAATCGCTGGCTATGGAGAGGTTCCAGAGTGTGACCAGGACAAATACGCTCAGCGCGGATTTCTTCCAGAGGGCTTTTTTAAGCTCTTCCCACAGCCTTGCTCTCCAACTTAGCTTGTCGTCTGTCAAAGCTGCGCCTCCGCAGAGCTGCCGGCGGGAATGTGGTCTGAGTAAGTTCAGAAAGTAACATCACTCGACGATCAACCACCAACAAAATCGGAGCTGCGCTGAATTGACAAGGGTTAGGGCGGGCAGCTATGCAGCTATTCCCTTAGCCCTCGCCATGCACGGTATCGAGGTTTTCAAAACGCGTGAAGTTGGAGAGGAAGGCCAGCTCAATCGTACCGGTGGGGCCGTTTCTCTGCTTCGCGATGATGATCTCGGCTTTGTTCTTGTCCGGATCTTCTTCCTTGTCGCGGTTGTAATAGCTTTCGCGATGGATGAAGGTGACGACGTCAGCGTCCTGCTCGATGGAGCCGGACTCGCGAAGATCGCTGAGCAGCGGCTTTTTGTCGTCGCCGCGGCGCTCTGAGTTACGCGAGAGCTGAGAGAGTGCGATGACCGGCACGTCCATCTCCTTGGCCAAAGCTTTGAGGCCGCGGCTGATGGCTGAGACTTCCTGCGTGCGGTTTTCGTGGCGCTTGCCGCCCTGTGACGGCAGAGAAGCCGACATCAGTTGTAGGTAGTCAACGACGACCAGATCAAGCTGGCCTCCGTTGGCCTGCTTGAGCCGGCGAGTTTTCGCACGCATTTCGGCCAGCGAGATGCCCGGCGTGTCGTCGATGAAGACCTTGGATTCGACGAGGTCTTCGAGCGCTCGGCGCAGCTTGTCCTGATCTTCGCGGCCGAGAAAGCCGGTCTGGAGTTTGCGCTGGTCGACCCAGGCCTGGGAGGCGAGCATACGGCGGAGAAGCGCTTCCTTCGACATTTCAAGCGAGAAGACGGCGACGACTGCCTTGCTTACAACCGCCGCATTTTGAGCGATATTGATGGCCCAGGCGGTTTTGCCCATGGAGGGACGGGCGGCGATGATGATGAGCTCGCCTTTCTGGAGGCCTGAGGTCATCTTGTCGAATTCGATAAAGTGGGTGGCGAGTCCTGTGACTTCGCGGGCCTGGCTGTAAAGGTTGTCGATGCTGCCGAACGACCCGGCGACGATCTCTTCGAGGCTGGCCAGTCCCTTGGTGATCGACTTTTCGCCGACCACCATCAACTGCTGTTCGGCTCCGTTGAGCACGTCGAGGGCAGTTTCACTCTGGTCGGCGGCGCGGGCGATGGCTGCGGAACAGATGAGCATGAGCTGCCGCAGCAGGCTCTTGTCCTTAACGATGCGGATGTACTCTTCGATGACCGGTCGGCGAGGCAGCCCTTCGGTCAGCGACGAGAGGTAGGCGACTCCGCCAACAGTTTCGATTTCCTTGTACTTGGCGAGTTCGTTGGCCAGGGTGACGAGGTCGATCGCGTGACCCTCGCCGCCGAGCTCGGTCATGCGCAGGTAGATGCGCTGGTGCGAATCGAGGGAAAAATCTTCGGGGGTGAGACGCTCTTCGGCTTCTGAAAGGGCGTGGTTTTCGAGCAGGATTGCGCCGAGAATCATCTTTTCGGCGGAGACGTTTGCCGGTAGGCCGGTGTCTAATGCGTAGCTCGAAGTTGCTGCCATGAACTCCAGTTTACGAAAAAATGGGTCAGTGGAGGGCTGTGCAGAATCAGCACAGAAGTGTGTACAACAACGCCTGACCCAGCCCGCTTTAGGGATGGTCGATGGCAAACCTTTATCATCGTCTCTAGGAGTATTGCGAATGAAGCTCGTTTTCCCTGCTATTTTTGCCGTTTTGTCTCTCCTGCCGATAGCAGTTTCTGCTCAGACACCCAAGGCTGGAACTACCTCTGCGGGTTCACCAGAGATTCGCGAGCTGCAAAAGATTGAAGACAACTGGTCCAACGCCTTGAATCAGCGCGACCAGTATGGGTTGGAGCTGGTGCTTTCGCCGCTGTTTGTCGGGGTCTCTTCGACGGGCGACGTGACGACGCGCAATCAGCAGATTGTCGGTGTCATCAACCAGGAAGACAAGACCGCTGCAACGGACATGCGTGTCGTCACCGTCCGGATGCTGGGAGATGTGGCGGTAGCCAACGGCACCTACACGTATTCGCATAAAGCTGCCAGCGGACCTGTTGAGGAAAAGGGAATCTTCACCCACGTCTTCCAGCGCCAGCACGGCAACTGGGTCTGCCTCAACGCGCAGCGCACGATGCTTCGCGAGGACGGGCCGAGCAAGGCGAAGGGATCGAAGCCAAAGAGTCAGGCTGAGCTGCCGTTCCACATTCCGCTCTTCTCCAAAGGGGATAAAGCCGACAAACCGGGCAAGGTGGACGACACGCCAAAGCCGTAAGTTTGCCGTTGTCAGGACGAGGTCCAATCGCTACGATCAGCTTGCGAGGGCAGGAGAATGCGGCGAAACTTGGATCGCGGTCGGTCAGCTGGGTGGGTTGTATCGCTGGTTTTAGGCATCGCCTGCTGTTGTTTTCCGACGAAAGCCGCCGCGCAGACGACAAAGGCCGGATATGTCGGGTCGGAGAGCTGCAAATCCTGCCATGCGGAGGCGTATAAGGGGTGGAAAGAGACGCGGATGGCGAATGTCGTTCGCGATCCGAAGGTGCATCCTGAGGCTGTAGTTGGGGATTTCAATCATCCCGATCCGGTGCGCACGTTTGGCCTGGACGAAGTGGCCTTTGTCTATGGCAGCCGCTGGAAGCAGCGTTACTTTACCAAGCGTGGCGACGACTACTATCCGCTGCCCGCGCAGTGGGATGTGAAGAAAAGTCGCTGGCTCCCGTATCACGTTGAAAGCGGAACGGACTGGTGGGTTCCCTACTACGGGCCGACCAATATGGAGCGTCCGACCGGCCCAACCTGCGATGGCTGCCACTCGGTGAACTACAACATCGAGACCAAGGCTGTGACGGAGTGGAATGTAGGCTGCGAAAAGTGCCACGGGCCGGGAAGCCTGCATGTGGCGCATCCGACCAAGGCGAATATCGTCAATCCTGAAACGCTGGATGCGGTCAGCGGCACGGATACCTGTATCCAGTGCCACAGCCAGGGGCGTCCGCTGGATAAGTCGGTGGCGGTGCCGTCGGCTGGGAAGGCCTACGACTGGCCGGTTGGCTTTGAACCGGGCAAGCGGCTGGCCGACTACTGGAAGCTCGAAGACCTGAAGCCGGGCGTAACGAATTTCTTTCAGTATGCCGACATGACGGGACACAAGAACCGGATGCAAGGCAACGATTATGTGCAAAGCAATATGTATCACCGGGAGATTCGGTGCTTCGACTGCCACCAGGTACACAGCAACCAGAATCCGGCCAGCGTGATTGCTGTGGGCAACGCACTGTGCCTGCAGTGCCATACGAAGAAGAATCCTGCAGGGTTGAAGGGGACGGTCGCCGAGCACACGCATCATGCGGAAGGCAGTGAGGGAAGCAAATGCCTCGCCTGCCACATGCCGAAGATCGAGCAGACGATCAAGGAAAACTTCGTGAGCTCGCATACTTTCCGGTTTATTACGCCGACGCAGACGGAGCAGTCGGGCATCCCGAATCCTTGCACGAGCTGCCATAAGGACAAGTCGAACGCCTGGGCTACCGCCGAGTTGAAGAGCTGGACGACTACCTCTCCATGGCGGGTTGGGCAGTGATTCCGGACTAGCGGTTGTACTTCTTCAGGGCTTGTTGCAGCTTGTCGTGGGGCAGAGCATTGACGGTGTGGCCGTCTATGCCGACCATCGTTTCTGCGCCGACCATGGCGTTGACGATGGCTTCTTCTGTGGCCTCGACTGTGGCTGCGAAGAGCGGTGAGATGCGTTCGTTGGAGACGGTCTTGACGGTGTTTGGTCCGGGCGGATCATCCATGTGAGCGTTGCCGGTCGAGAAGGCGATGAAGATATCTCCGGAGCCATTGCCGGAGATCGATCCGGTGCGAGCCACGCCGAGAGAAGCCCTTCGCGCCAGACGCTTTAACTGCGTTGGCAGCAGAGGTGCATCGGTTGCTACCACGATGATGATGGAGCCTACGTCGCCTTCGGCTTCGCTGCCGGGGAGCGGGCTGGTGCGAGGCCCGAGCTTGGCATAGGGAGCGCCGTCGGGAATCTCTTTGCCGACGGGGACGCCGCTGATGGTGAGCTGGGGGCGGCGGCCGCAGTTGCACTGAACGAGGACGCCGACGGTGTAGCCGCCCATCTCCGCGGTGATCTTGCGTGAGGCGGTGCCGGTGCCGCCTTTGAATCCGTAGCAGACCATACCGGTGCCCCCGCCTACGTTGCCCTCGGGCACTGCGCCGCCTTTGGCGGAGTCGAGGGCAGAGAAGACGTGCTCCGGCTTTACGTGGAAGCCGTTGAGGTCGTTGAGGTAGCCGTCCCAGGTTTCGGCGACTACGGGCAGCGACCAGGAGTCGCTCCCGGAGCCGATCCAATGATGCTTGACCGTCCAGTCGATGACGGCGTCGCGTACTACGCCTACGCTATGGGTGTTGGTGATGGCCAGGGGTCCGGCGAGGATTCCCGACTCTTCGACCCATGTGGTGCCGGTCATCTCGCCGTTGCCGTTGAGGCTGAACCAGCCGGCGTAGACAGGGTCTGGGTTGCTCCTGCCCCGGGGCAGGATTGCGGTTACGCCGGTTCGCACTGGACCCACGCCCACTTTGAGCGGGCCGTTGCCGGAGATGAGCGTCGTCGAGCCGACCTCGACGCCTGCAACGTCGGTGATGGCGTCGAGCGGACCGGGAGTGCCGTCGAAGGTGACGCCGAGATCGCGGGCCCGAGGCTTCACGGCCGGAGTGCTTTGAGCAGACGCACACAAGCTGCTCACGAGTACGCAGATGGAAAGAAAGCATCCAGGCTGGATTCGCATAAGCCAATGTAACCCAGGCGCCGATTCAGACCGATGAAGCCGAGTCTTAATTGGCGAAAATGGCTGTTGCCGTTGCAGCCGCATCGAATCTGTTTGCCATACGGCATGCCGTATGGCAAAAACCGTAAACTTATAAATCTCTGCGTGTCATCCGTTGAAAATAAATAACTTAACTCCACGTTCATCCAACGTTCTACACACACCAAATTGTTCCTCGTAGAACAATCTGCTCCACGCCCCGGATTTAGCTGGCAATTAGGATGCGAACTGGGCCGAGGAGGCCGGAGGGGATGAGCGGCGAATCTTTGTGGAAGTAGTTCCAGGTGGTGAAGGTGTAGCGCTCCTTTACGGGGCGGGGCTCGTTTTTGAGGAACCAGTCGGGGAACTCCTTCATGAAGTAGCCGCCTTTGAATTTGGGTTCGCCGATCTGCCATGTGAAGTCTGCCGGGTGTTGTTCGTCGCCGATGAGGCGGTTGGCCCAGACGTTGGTGACGGTGATTTGCAGTTGATTCTTTCCTGGTTTTACCGCGTCGGTGATTTCCAGGCGCCACGGGGCGGTCCACACTACGCCGAGCGGTTTGCCGTTGAGCGAGACCTCGGCGATGTGCTTCACTTCGCCCAGGTCGAGGTAAAACAACTGGCCCCCGATGTAGGGCGGTAGCTCCCAGGTCTTACTGTAAGTTGCTGTTCCCGAATAATAACGAATTCCCGGATCGCTATGCTTAGTCCAGTCTCTTAGCTCATCGAAGCTGATCTCAGCTGGGCCTCCCCAACGCGGATCATATCTAACTTGCCAGCTACCGCTAAGCTCCTTCAGCAGAGTTGAGTTTGGAAAGTCTGGCTTGGTTCGGTACGTACCAACACGAGTCTCAATTGGATGAAACTTGCGATTCGGCTTTCGGAAAATGACAAAGAAGCTTTGAGTCTCTGCAAACTCAATTGTCAGGTTTGTTCCCGATCGAGTCTGGTCGAAGTCGAGAAAGTCATGCCTAGTGTTGGCGACCGGATCCCAGAGCTCAGGTTGTTTGCCTTGCACAGGAAATGTGCATTGAACCTGGCCGCCCGTCCAGGCGGTGTTGGCTACGAAGTAGATATCGGTAACGCCGTCGCGGCGGTGGGTGCTGTGAATCTCAGGGCCGGGTTGGCTGAGTGAGTCGGTGGCGATCTGGAGGCTGGTTTCCGGTGAGGGTGGTACGTATTCGCCGCGCTGCAGCAGCGACTGGCAGCGCCACAGGTAGGCGAGCCATGCCTGGCCCGGTTTCCACCAGGTCTGATAGCGGCCAAGGTGGATGCCCCACTGGCCCATGACATTGCCCGGCTGGTATCGCTCGTCGAAGGCCTGCTGGACGAAGTGATGGATGTTGACGCGGTTGACCCCGGCGCAGAAGGCAGCGTCGCCGATGGGCTTGAGCCACGCTGGATGTTCGGTCCAGTTGCCGAACTGCGGCTGCGAGGTAAAGGCCTCAGCGACGATCAGCCGGTCACCGAGTCGGTGAGCGGCCTTCATGGTCTCATCCATGCTGGAGGGAGAGAAACGGCCATCGGTGGTCCAGAACTCGACGGCGGGGAAGTCGAGAGAGTTCACGACTTCATCGGGCTTCCAGGGACCTTCGTAGGGTTCGGCGACGAATTTGAGGCCTGCTTCATGGGCCAACGGACCGGGAGTGGCCCAGTAGTTGTCGCGATAGAGGTCTTCGACTGTCCGGCGAAAATCCCTTTTAAATTTTGCTGTTTCGGCGGTACTCGCTACTTCGCGACCGGCAAGGACAGGCAGCCAGGGGATCACGTCGTAGCCGCGGCGGGTCTGAAACTCCGCGGCCATTTTGGGGGTCCAGGTCGGATCGCCTGCCTCGTAGCTGTCGAAGTAGAGCGTGGTCAGGCCTGTGCCATCTTTCCTGCCCATGGCGTCGCCGAGATGTTTCTTCATCTCGTCGAGCACGTGATTCACATGAAATGCGACTGCCTCACGGCTCATCTTGTCGCATTCGAGGCCCATGGCGTCCCACTGGGCAGGCTGGATCATGGCTCCGGTGGTGGTGTGGCCGAAGCGGTAGACGATCCAATCGCCCTCGGGTGCGGCCCACTCCAGCGAGCCATCGGAGTTCATTTTTCCGGTGAGGTTGGTGATCTGTTCTTTCCCGATGACTCCGTTCGCGGGAACCGCAAGCACGACGATGTCTTTGAAGTAGGTTTTGCGGGCCTCGACAATGGGTACGCCGACTTTGCCCTCAGAGGGGATGTAACAGTCCGGAAAAAGGGCATGGGGATGGGGGTCTACGACGGGCCTGCCGAGGGAGAGGCGGGCAGTCTTGCCTCCGGTGACGCGCTGCTCGGACCAGACAACTTCCTGCATGGAGAGCTCGGGCGTGATCCAGGTGCCGCCGCTGCTTTCGTATCCGGCGCAGTTGTGGAGGATCAGCTCGAGACCGAGCCGATGGCATTCTTCGGCTGCGTGTCGAACGAGCTTCCACCAGGGCTCGGTGAAGCTGACGACTTCCGGCGTGGGGCTTTTGAGGATGGCTCCAGCCCAGGGGATGACAGTGTCGGAGAGGCTGAAGATGGTTGCGCCGCCGATGCCTGCTTCGCGCATGGCTTCTAGGTCGCGGGTGATGCCCTCGGCGCTGACATTGTGGCCCATCCACATCCAGAGGACGTAGGGGCGCGCTGAGTCGGGCGGCTTGGGAAAGGCGGTTGTGTTCTCAGCCTCACTCCACCACCCGGCTGCTAGAGATTTGGACGTACCAAGGGTTGCGCCGGCTCCGGTAAGCAGAATGCAGAATGTTCGCCGGGAGAGCAGGGCAGGCTTAGGCATGAGGCAAATCGTACGTGGCCCATGCTGTGGGGAGTCAAGGAAAAACGTTAACTTAAAACAAATTTCCCTATTGATTCACTACTTCTGCTTGAGGTAGCTCGCCGCCGAAGGCTTTGCCCTGGATGCGGATGCTGACGTGAACGAGGCCGAGTGCGGCGGGGGTGACGCCGGGGATGCGGCTGGCCTGGCCGATGGTCTGGGGACGGACGCGACCAAGCTTCTCCTGCATTTCGCGGGAGAGGCCGCTGATGGTCTTGTAGTTGAGCCAGTCGGGGATGCGCACGCCTTCGGCATCCTTGAGCTTGAGGATGGCTTTCTTCTGTTGTTCGAGATATCCGGCGAACTTGATCTCGGTTTCGACGGCCTTGGCTTCGTTGCGGGGGACGGCGGCGAGCCGGTTCTCATCGACTGCGACCATAGGGGCCAGAAGGGGATCACGCTCGAGTTCGGGGGTCAGAGCTTTCAATACGGACTCAATACTGACCTCGGGTCGCTTGAGCAACTGCGCCCAGGTGTGGCCGGGGACTGCGGAGGAATCGATCTCCGGAGCGGCGATGGCGAGTCCTGCGGTATCGACTTTTTTAGTCGTCAGCAGGGTAGAGAGTGCGGCCATGCGCTCCTGCTTTTGTTCGTACTCGGCCCAGGCTTCGTCACCGATCAGGCCGAGCTTGCGGCCGTAGGGAGTGAGCCTGCGATCGGCGTTGTCGATGCGCAGATGCAGGCGGAACTCGGCGCGGGAGGTGAACATGCGGTAGGGCTCGTTGGTTCCCTTGGAGATGAGGTCGTCGATGAGGATGCCGGTGTAGCCCTCGGTGCGGTCGAGGGTGAAGGGCTCTTCGCCTTTGAGTTTGAGCGCGGCGTTGATGCCGGCCATGATGCCCTGGCAGGCCGCCTCTTCATATCCGCTGGTGCCGTTGATTTGGCCGGCGAGATAGAGGCCTTCGAGGCTCTTGACCTTGAGGGAGCGGTCGAGTTCGGTGGCGTCTACGGAGTCGTACTCGATGGCGTAGCCGGGGCGGAGCATTTCGGCGTTTTCGAGGCCCGGGATGGAGCGCACGATCTGGAACTGCACCTCCATGGGGAGCGAGGTGGACATGCCGTTGACGTAGACCTCGTGTGTGTTGAGGCCCTCGGGTTCGAGAAAGAACTGGTGTTGGGTCTTCTCGGGAAACTTGACGATCTTGTCTTCAATCGATGGGCAGTAGCGTGGGCCGATGCCCTCGATCTGTCCGGAGTACATGGCTGAGCGGCCAACATTGTCGCGGATGATCTGCAGCGTCTCTGGAGTGGTGAAAGCGATGTGGCAGCTAATCTGGCGCTGGACGATCTTCTTTGTCCGGAAGCTGAAAGGCGTGGGCTCGGCGTCGCCGGGCTGCTCTTCGAAGGCGGCCCAATTGATCGTCCGGCCATCGAGGCGGGGTGGGGTGCCGGTCTTGAGCCGCGTGGTGCGCAGGCCGAGGCGGCGGAGTGCCTCACCGAGCAGGACGGAGGCGGGCTCGCCGCTGCGGCCGGCGGGGTAGCGCTCTTCGCCGCAGTGGATGAGGCCGTTGAGAAATGTGCCGGTGGTGATGATGGTGGCTCCGGCGAGGAGCTGGCGACCGTCGCGCAGCTTCAGGCCGAGGATGCGACGGGCTGGTTGATCTGGCATCCCTCCCACCTTGTCCTGGCACAAAACGCCAGGCAAAGGTGGGGCACCCGCATCTTCTAAAACCAAATCGATGGCTTCCGCCTGTTTGATGTGCAGGTTGGGCTGAGCTTCGAGGACTTCGCGCATTTTGACGCGATAGAGTGCCTTGTCGCACTGCGCTCGAGGAGACCAAACGGCTGGTCCGCGGGAGGTGTTCAAGAGGCGAAACTGGATGCCGACCGCATCGGCGACCTCGCCCATGACGCCGCCCAGCGCATCGACTTCGCGGACCAGATGGCCCTTGGCGATGCCGCCGATGGCGGGGTTGCAGGACATCTGCGCGATCAGGTCGAGATTCATGGTGATGATGGCGGTCTTGAGGCCCATGCGCGCCGCGGCCATGGCTGCTTCACAACCGGCGTGGCCTGCGCCGACCACCGCTACATCGAATTGTTCGGTAAAGCTCATAACTTTTCTATTCTACGGAGTTTGCAGTTTTCTTGTGGGCGAATGGTTACCTGGATCGCGGTGGGCCGATTTTAACGCGCTATTCAAGATGAGCCAAAACCCTGCCTCGTACGATTACGACGCGTGAAGATTCCCCGCAGGAAGGTATCAAAACTGTGAAAAAGATCTTGTTGTCTACCGCTCTGGCCCTGGCCGCTTTGAGCGTCGTATCCGTACTTCCGGCGCAGGCCCAGGTGAGCCTCATCGCGAAAGGAACCCTAACTTCCAGCAAAGCCGGCGACTACGCCGATCTTTCTGGGTTGAAGGGCACGCTGGAAAACGGCGCTCCGGCCAATCTGCTCGGTGGCCTGGGATCGGGTCTGGCGCATCTCTCCGGCGACACGTTCCTTGCGCTGCCCGACCGCGGCCCCAATGCCATTCCCTTCAATTCGTCGATCGACGACACGGTCAGCTATATCAACCGGTTCCACACCGTGAAGATGCACCTGGCGCCGAACAGCGGCAGCGGCCTTCCGTACACGATCACGCCCCAGCTTGAATCCACCACGCTGCTCAGCAATTTCACGCCGCTGGTGTATGGATCGGGTGCCGGCCTCGGCGTTGGTTCCGGCGCGCCTGCCCAGAACCGGCGCTTTCAGTATTACTTCACCGGCCGCTCGGACAACTTTGCTTCCAACCACAACTCCGGCTACCGGCGCGACGCTCGCTTCGACACAGAGAGCATCCGCGTTGGGAGGGACGGACTGACGGTCTTTATCTCCGACGAATACGGGCCGTATATCTACCAGTTCCTGCGCTTCAATGGCCAGCGCCTGCGCAGCTATAAACTGCCGGAGAAGTTCTATGTATCCAATCTCAGCCCTGTGGGCAGCAATGAAATCGCCGACAACACCACGGGCCGCACCGCGAACAAGGGCATGGAAGGCTTGGCGCTGACACCCGATGGGCGCACGCTGGTGGGGATCATGCAGGCAGCCTTGATTCAGGACGCAGCCGACGGCGGCGACGCAGCGAAGCTGTTGCACATCATCGCTATCGACGTGGCCTCCGGGCACATCAAGGGCGAGTACGCGTACCTGCTTACGACAGGCTCCGGCGTCAGCGAGATCGTCGCCCTCAATGACCACGAATTTCTGGTGGACGAACGGGACGGCAAGGGTCTCGGTGATGGCAGCAAAGCCAAAATCAAGCAGGTCTTCAAGATCGACCTCAAGGATGCGGTAGATATCGGCAAGATGGCTGGCACCGAAGCTGCAACCCATGCCGTCTCCAAGTCGCTGTTCGTCGATCTCGTTACCGTACTCACCGCAAACGGATTTACCAGCAGCACGATCCCGGCGAAGATTGAAGGCATGGCGTTTGGCGATGATATCAAGACCAAAACCGGCACCCTGCACACGCTCTGGATCGCCAACGACAACGACTTTCTGCAGGATTACAGCGGCCCGGGCACCAATCCCAATCAGTTCTTTGTCTTCGGCTTCACCGATGCAGATCTGAACGGCTCGAAGTATGAGGCCGTGGACCGCCTTGGCCGCTGCTTCTAAAGCATTTTAGGGAATACTGTGTTCCCGAAAGTACTGCTCAGTGTGTCTTTTTTTCGATAGAAAAGACACGCGAACGATTCGGTTCGGTCTATACCTTTCCCTAAAAGCTCTAAGAGTCAAGGAGCGCCTTCCAACTGAGGCCGGCCATGTGCGCCGGCCTCTTTTGTTGCTGCAGATTTCCGGGCTCCGCTACATACTGAGCCGCTTTCGCAACAGATGCGGCAAAACCGACTCTTCCTTGCGCAGAGCAGGTTCACTCTGGCGAGACCCACTTTGGCTTTTCAGGGAAGTGAGAGATCGGTCGTTGAGATCGAATCCCAACCATGCATTCCATGGTCGTGGATTAAGATAGTCCGGATGAGACGACCTGAAGAGATAGCGGAGGAATTCCAGAAAGCATGGAATCGTCACGAGATGGCGGCACTTTCTTCGCTCTTCTGCGAAGACGCTACGTTCGTTAACCGGTTCGGTCACTACGTGCGTGGTGTTCACGAAATCGTCGCTCTGCATGCACCGATTCATGAGACGATCTACAGCGATTCCACAATGGAAAATGAGGTCATCGAGACAATCGCTCTTGGCGAAGCCGCTGCGGTCGTCCACTGCTGGAGCCGTCTTACGGTTGGAGCGGCGCATCCAGCGGGTCCGCATGCGGTGGATACTGTAATTCTCGCCGTGTTACGGCTTCAGCCGAATGGGTGGCTCGTCCAGTCACTTGAGAATGTGACCCTAACCAACCCTCGTACTGGAGAGCCTGTACTTCGGGCGTGATTTCGGGTCGTGGCTAAGCACTGAGGAGCTGACGAAATTCGGCTTTAAGGTATTTTCCGAAATATTGTGAACTTTCAGAATGCGGATGGCTCTGTTGACATCGTTGACGAACAGACAGCTTCCGTGCTGATCCGCAGAAAAACCGCAGGTCCTTCGACTGCGTTTGGCGCAAAAAGCGCGCCAAACTTCGCTCAGGATGACCCATCGTTGAGGGATGTCAACAGAGCCAATGCGGATCATGCTGATTTTCTTGAGAAAAGTCAGCACAGCAGTCGCGATTCCGGTCTGCACTATTTCGGAAACATGCTCTAGTGCCACGCACCCAACAATCGCCGCACGAGCACGATTTGGCCGACGTGGTAGGCATTGTGGTCGGCGGCGAGCATTGCCTCGCGCAGGATGGTCTGCCCATCGCCGTGGGGAATCTTTGCGAAAAAGATCGGTTGAGTCGGCCATTACCAGTTCGCACATCTCTTTGAGTGCGCTGCGGTAGCCTTGCACGCTCTCGTCCCATGTTTTGTCCTCGACCGGGTTTGTGGGGGCTGGCCAGTAACCGACGGGCCAGTCTGGCGACTGATGGGCGGGGTTTCGCGAAAACTCGAGAATGTCCCAGAGCGCGATGCGCAGATGCTCCACCAGCTCCCAAGGCGAATGGTCTGCTCCCGAGGGTATCTGGCCGCGAAGAGCTGGCGGCAGATCCGCGATTGCTTTCTCAAAATCCACGTGAGCTTCTGCCTTGGTGAGCAAAGCTACCAGTTGTTTCCTTAAGAGAGCTTCCTTATCCATCGTGCCTATTCTCCTGAAAGACGCGCAGGTTATTCGCTGCAAAACGACTGCGTGCCTCCTGGGTAGATGCGCCAAAGCGTGATCAGGTGCTCGAAACTGCATAGCACGTCATGATTTCCGATTCACAAGCACTACTCTTAGGCCGCGATTGTTCTGTGCAGTCGATGTCGCGAAATTGAGTTGCCGAGTTATCCAGAGTTCGATTTAGGAGAATCACCATGCAGATGCGTACCACCGCCAAGGCTTTTATGGCAATCGCCATCGTATTGCTCGCCGTCGCTGCCCATGCCACTACCGCCGTAGAGTCGGTGATCTCTACATTCCCCGGCGACATGCCTTCGCAACTGATCCAGGCACACGACGGCAATTTCTACGGGACGAGCCGGACGGGCGGCACCGGGCTTCACGGGTATGTTTTCCGGCTTACGACAGGCGGAACGCGTACGGTGATTTACAACTTTCTCAATGGCGCTGACGGCGGCGCGCCTCTCGCGAGCCTGATTGAAGGCAATGACGGCAATCTGTACGGAACGAACTCGACCGGCGGGTCGGGCTCGGGGGTACTCTTCCGCATGACGCTTGCCGGGGCGATAACCCCGCTGCACAGCTTTGCCGGGGCCACGGAAGGCACAAATCCCGGCGCGGTCATTCAGAACAACGCGGGGGATATCTTTGGCGCGGCTACGAATGGTGGGAGTTCGAGCGCCGGTACTGTTTTTGAATATACGCACACGGGTACGTTCGTGGTGATTCACACATTCACCGAATCTGGCGGGGATGGCGCGTTTCCCAACACGCAGCTTGTACAGGCCAGCGACGGGCTCATCTATGGCGCGACGCGGCGCGGTGGAGCGCTGAGTGGCTCGGGGTCGCTCTTCCGGTTCAATCCGGTGAGTGTTGCTTCGTTTGCTACGTACTTTTCGTTTCCGCCGACGGGTATGTCCGATCCGGACTATAACCCGGCATTTGGGCTGACGGAAGGCCAGGACGGGGCTCTTTATGGGCTGACGGCTGAGGGTGGTACAGGGTACGGGACTGTCTATAAGGTGGTTCCCGGCGCTTCACCGACGGTGACGCTCAATCTGCATAACTTCACCAGCTTCAGCGAAGGCGGACTGCCCGCCTCCGGCTTATTCCTCGGCGGCGATGGCAACTTCTACGGCACCACCAGCTCTTATGGGCCGGGTGGTCCGCCGAACGGAACGGTCTTCCAATATCTGCCCTCGGGGGCCGGCACCGTCAACACGCTCTATTCCTTTTCTTCTCCGAGTGGCGACCCTACCGGTGCGCCCATTGAAGGGGCCGACAGCAACTTCTATGGTCCGGCTTCGACGCAAATCTACAAGCTGGTGACTACCCCCACCGCGCCACCGCCCATCGCACTTGGCGGTAGCTCTGCCTCCATCACGCTGGGGGTTACGGAGAATCTCGATTGGCAGGTCTACAACGGCTACGGGCAGACGGCGGCAAATTGCTGGGCGCATGGCGACTGGTCCGGGAGCAAGACGCTTACCGGTACGGAATCTGTAACTCCGGCGGCAGTTGGGACATACCACTACGCGCTGACCTGCGGTGGCGTGGAAAGCTCTTCCTATACAGTGGTGGTCACTCCTGTAGTTGCTGCGCAGACTGCGACTCCGGTAATCACTCCTGGCACGGGCATTTATACCGGTCCAGTGGTGTATCAGATCACCGATGCCAGCCCGGGCGCGGTGATTCACTACACCACCGACGGCACCGTGCCGACTTTGGCTTCGCTAGTGTGGGATCACATCGCAAAGGTGCTGGTCGTGAGCACGACGGTGCGGGCGGTCGCGATAGCTCCCGGCCTGACACTGAGCAATCCGACGGCAGCCAAGTACACCATCAACATCGATCCAAAGCGCAATTGCTCCATCGAATATCCCAAGGGATTTTCGATCAACCCCAACCTCCAACTGAATCACGGAGCCTCTATCGCCAGCGCCGCCCTCAACCTGACCCATGGCCTGATGAACGAAAACACCAGCGCCTTTGCCAAGCCGCGCATTCCGCTGAGCGTCTTTGCATCGGAGTTCCATTTCCGATTTCTCAAGCCACTGGCGACCTCAGCCGATGGCATCACGTTCACGGTCCAGGCCAATAGCGCCAACGCTCTCGGCGGTCCGTCGGCAGGGCTGGGCTACAGCGGCATTCTGCACAGCATGGCCCTGAAGTTTGATCTGCACAACAACGCCGGCGAAGGGGCGAACTCGGTTGGCCTGTTCTTTGGCGGGGCGCTACCCACGGTTCCGTCTGTCGATCTGACCCCCAGCGGCATCAACCTGCACAGCGGACACATCCTCGACGCGTACGTGGCCTATGACTCGCACCACGTCATCCTCAAACTTAAGGATACGGTGACTGCTGCGACCTTTTCGCATACCTTTAACCTGCCAGCGGTCAGCCCGTTCGGAGCGGCTACGGCCTTTGCGGGCTTTAGCGGGTCAACGGGGGCGCAGACCTCGTATGCGCAGATCCTAGACTGGACTCTGGAAAGTCAGGGCCTTTGCGGTCCAAGCAAATAGCGCCGCAACTTGAAGAGGAAAGGCGCTCGCTGAAATCGACGAGCGCCTTTGCTTTGGCGCCTGCCGCGACACCGCAGAATGTATACTGCGACTGAAAACGCAAGGCCATGCACGTAAACATCCGAGGAGTTCCCATGCAAGCACGCATTGTCGGCACCACCATGCCTGTTCTTGAATTTTTGTTGCAGCCGAATGAGGCGGTTATCTCAGAGGCTGGCGAGCTATCGTGGATGACCCAGTCGATCAACATGACGACTCATACGCAGATGATGGGCGGTGGGGGATTCTTTGGGGCGCTCAAGCGGGTGGCTGGTGGCGGCAGCCTGTTTATGACGGAGTACCGGGCCTGGGGTGCTGCCGGTGAAGTGGCCTTTGCCACTCGCGTGCCGGGGCATATTGTTCCGGTTGAGGTCACGCCAGGGCATGAATTCTTTATTCACAGGCATGGCTTCCTCTGCGCTACGGAGCAGATACAGCTTGGCGTAGGGTTCCAGCAGTCGCTTGGGGCGGGTATCTTTGGCGGCGATGGCTTTCTGTTGCAGAAGGTCAGTGGTATCGGTACGGCATGGCTGGAGCTTTCGGGTGAAGTGGTGATCCGCGATCTGGCTCCGGGTGAAACTTTGCGCGTGCATCCTGGGCATGTCGGGGCGTTCCAGGGAAGCGTCAGTTTCCAGATCACCGTTGTCCGCGGATTGAAGAATATGATCTTCGGTGGCGATGGTATTTTTCTGGCAGCGCTTACGGGTCCGGGCCGCGTCTGGCTGCAGACTCTGCCCATCAGCCGCCTGGCTCACCAGCTGCAGCAATATATGCCTACCGGGGGACGGGAACGCGTCGAAGGCGGGGTGGTGGGCGGGATTGTTGGGTCAATACTGGACGGTATGAAATAACCGCATAGCAAAAAGGTGGTGCAGAACTGAATCCTCCGCCTTACTGCTTGATGGGCGCGATTGGCGGTTCCGTGAGGTTTCGATTGGGTTCGCCGAGGCGGACCTGTTCCAACTTGTAGCTAATTTCGCCTATACGCGGGTCTTTTACCGTGGATTGCACGACAGCAGCGATCTTTGGCGAATACCAGATCTCACTGGAAATATGGATAGGGAGTTGATTGCCAATCTTGCCAGCAGGGATCGTGACGTCCTCTCGCAATCCCCGGCAATTTAAGTCTTCGAGCTTCTTTACTCCTAGGCTTGTTCGTTTGATGTCCTGAGTGTCATTCAGCTTAGGCAAGCTCAAGACTGCAACTCCTTTCGCCCGCGCAAATTCCAGATTGAAATCATTACTGCGGGCCGGAGCAAAAGACGAGCGTTCGGCTCCATCCTGGCGAATGTAGGATTTATCTCCGGCAGCGCCCTCATAGAAGACTCTTGTATGCACTGGATTCAAGGCGTCTGGAAGTTCTTCGCTATTTAAGCCCTGCTCAAGACGGAGATGCCCAGCGCTATCGCGGAAATATCGGCTCTGCGAATGATGCAAGATGCGGTTCCCATCACCCAGCATCCAAAGTGTGTCGCTGACTACCAGAGCGGTGTAGGGCTTACTCCTTATTAGATCATCTGCCCAATACATCTGAAAGGCATCTGTCCCGGCTTCGCCCTCCTGTTGTCGCTGATCATGAACTACGGTATGGTTCTCGAAGGATAGGCCGGGGAAGCCAAGAACTTCTACCCGGTCGATGTAAAGAGCTATTGCGGTGGATGCCAGCCCCAAAATTGCTGCAAAAGAAACGGAGATCAATACCCACCGCATTCTGGCCAATGTCATGCGCAGCACCTTTTCTGCAAAAACTATAAATCGATAAGTCGATGGCTACGCAGACATAATCTTTTGATAACTCCCTACTCGTAATAAGTAGCAGTGGTCGCGTCGGTTTCCCAGATGGTGCAGTCCTTTACGCGGACGCGGCCTTCGGTCATTTCGGCGAGCTGCGTGCTTGTTTCGTCGTAGAAGTAGCGGGCAAGATTTTCTGCCGAGGGATTGATTTCGGTGAAGGGCTCGAGGTCATTGAGCATCTGGTGGTCGATGCGTTCGATCACCGGGCGCATGACCTGCTTGAGCAGCTTGAAGTCGAGCAGGAGGCCTGTCGCGTCGAGTTCGCGGCCGGTCAGGGTTACGCGGACTTTGTAGTTATGGCCGTGAGGATTTTCGCATTTACCCCGGTAGTTGCGCAGATAGTGTCCGGAAGAAAACCCGGCGTCGACGGTTACTTCATACATTCTGAACGACTCTTTCCCTGACTGAACTTGTTTGCAATTGCTTTGACGGACTCGATCTAAGGGCCCTTCCTGCGTTTTTCCCGCTCGAGGCGACGCCGCTCTTCGGTGCGCCGGTCGACCTGTTCGAATAGATGCGACATGGAGCCAATGAGCATCGAAACAAGGCCAATCAAGAGCAGGAACATCGAAAGGGTGCGCCAAAGCGATGCGTTTGCGGGGAGGCCGGGCTGAAAACTGGACGGCACGAAGGTCATCCCGCAGGAAACCAGCGAGAGAAGGACCAAGGTTCCGGACAGTACGTAGAAATTGCGCGACATGCGACAATCAACCCCAATCTCTCGATTTTACTGCGCTTGACATCGATTCAAGCTATTTCTACTCTCATGCTATGGAACTTGAACTTCCCGAACGGCAGCAATCCTCACTGGTTGCACTGGCGGCTCAATCCGGTCGTAGTCCCAGAGATCTTGTTGTAGAAGCGGTTGATCGCATGCTCGCCCATCAGGAATGGTTCGCTGCCCAGGTCAAGATTGGCATCGACCAGATTGCCCGCGGCGAATTCCTCGAAGAAGAGGAAATGGATGAACGCGTCGCGAGGATGCTGGAAGCTTGAAGAAGCTGCGTTGGTCGAGGGCGGCAGCGAATGATCTGGAAGAGATCAGTATTTATCTTCGGGAACATCACGCGCATCTCTCCGTATCGACGGTGCGCCGAATCTATGAGACCGCCAAATCACTGAGAAAATTTCCCGAACGTGGCCGCCCCGGCATATTTCCAGGCACCAGAGAGCTTGTACTTGCTCCTTTGCCTTACCTCATTCAATATTCCGTCGATGCCGACTTCGTATATGTCCTCCGCATTCTTCATGGAGCGCAAGACTGGACCGTACAGCGGGAGATAGGCTGAAACGGCGAGTCAATCTGCCAGCCTCACTCGAAAAAAGCGGCTACGTCGGTGATCGTCCCGGTGAGGCGGTAGGGAGGCAGGCTTTCGAGGAAGGTGCGGCCATAGGCTTTTTGGCGGATGCGGGGATCGAGCAAGACTAATACTCCGCGGTCTTCGAGGGAGCGGATCAGGCGGCCGAAGCCCTGCTTCAGTGCGATGACTGCTGAGGGGACCTGATATTCGAAGAAGGGCTTCCCGCCTGATTCTTCGATGAACTTCATTCGCGCTGCGACGACCGGGTCGTTGGGTACGGCGAAGGGCAGCCGGTCGATGATGACGCAGCTTAGCGCTTCGCCCTGGACGTCGACGCCCTGCCAGAAGCTGGCTGTTCCGAAGAGGACGGCATTTGGCGTTTCGCGGAATTGCTCCAGCAGGACGTTGCGGGGCGCCGATCCGTGCAGCAGGATCGGGTAGTCGAGCACCGGCAGCAGGCGGTCGTAGAGATCGCGCATCTGGCTGTAGCTGGTGAAGAGGCAAAATGCGCGGCCTTTGGTGATTTCGAGTACGCGCCGGATGCATCGGGCCGCTGCCTCGGGGAAGTCTGGAGAGCGGGGGTCGGGCATCTCCGGGGGCAGGTAGAGGAGGGCCTGTTTTTCGTACTTGAAGTGCGAGGGAACGACCAGTTCGCGCGCGCCGGTGATGCCGTCGGCAAGGCCCAGCCGCCCGCGAATGTGTTCGAAGCCGCCTTGCACGGTCAGCGTGGCCGAGGTCATTACTACCGTTGGGAATGCCTGGAAGAGCTGCGCATCGAGGATGCCAGAGACATCAATGGGTGTGGCCTGGAGGAATGTGACTCGCGCCTGTTTCTGCAGGCCGCCGCTCGTCCTGCGCTCGAGCCAGTAGACGGTGTTGCTGGAGTTGGACTCCATGAGGAACTCGAGCTCGGTGCGAAGATTGCCAACCCGCTTGCGCAGGCCGGGGGCCTCATCGACTCCGCGCAACTGGTCGAGGTCGGCTTCGAGGCGGGTCAGGGTGTTTTTGACGCTGAGGTAGAGATCGCCGCGGGTCTCCAGAAATTCTTCGCGGCCCTCGAAGGGCTGCCGTCCGTCGCCTGCAATCGGCAACTGGGCAAAAAACATCCGTGCGCGGTCGCGCAACTGCTGCCCCGCGATCAGTACTGCCGTATTCGGGGCGCTGGCGTAGCCATCGGCCTTCTTGAGCATGGCTTCGGAATCGCGAACGAGATCTTCGAAGCGCAGGTTGCTTACGGAGATGCCGAAGTAGCTGCTGGCGACCTCTTCCAGTTCATGGGCTTCGTCGAAGATGACTGCGCCTGCTTCAGGAAGCACTCCGGCGTCGGGCGCTCCGGAGGCTTGCTGGCGGACGGCAAGGTCGGCAAAGAAGAGGTGGTGGTTGACAATGACTACGTCTGACTCCTGCGCTTTGCGGCGCATCTCGGTCACGAAGCATCGGTTGTAGTCGGGGCAGGTAGATCCAAGGCAGGCCTCGCTGCGCGCGTCAAGGCGCGACCAGAGCGCGCTGGCCTCGGGGAGGCCGGCAAGCTCGGCGCGGTCGCCGGTCTCGGTTGTCTTCTCCCACTCGGAGATTTTGTGGTACTGGTCGATCTCTTCCAGGCCCGACAGGATAGGGTGGGCGGTGAGCGTAATCAGCTTGTGGCGGCAGAGATAGTTGGCGCGGCCTTTCATGTAGCAGACGCGCAGCGGACCTAGCAGCGACTCCAGAAAAGGCACGTCGCGGAAGTAGAGCTGGTCCTGGAGGGCTTTGGTTCCGGTGGAGATGATGACGCGCCGCCCGGTTGTCCAGGCGGTTCGTAAAGCGGGCAACAAGTAGGCGAGGGTTTTGCCGGTGCCGGTGCCGGCCTCGACGATCAGGTGCCGTTTCTCTTCGAGGGCCTTTTCGACGGCTCGGGCCATCTCCAACTGGCCGGGGCGGTACTCGTAGGGCAGAGCTGAATTTGCCAGCACTCCGCCGGGCGCAAAGAATGCGTGGAGGGTAGGCAGGTCGCGGGCTGTTGTTTCGGAGGAGGGCATCGGGAGCAGGGCGCTCACTCCATCATAGTGAGTTGGCCCTGCGCGCCCGGATACAGAGCAAATCTATTCTGACGCTGTGGCGGAAGGCTTGTCCGATTCGGGCTCAGTCTTTGCGGTTGTTTCGTCGGTATCGGTCTGGGGATGATGCTTGCCGCTGTGTTGGTTGATCTCATCGGTAAGGCGGTCGGGGTTGATGGAAACCTGGACGAGATTCAGGTCGTGCCCGTCGAGATCGACGACCAGCATCCCCATCCGGTTGCCCTCGGGGTGAACAAAGATCAGGTTTTGCTCGCCACCATCGCGGCTGGTCTCGCGGACGATGCGCTGCCAGCCCTTGCCTACGTGCTGTTCGACCAGCTTGTTCAGCTCCTCGCCATCTACGGGGCCGTTTACATCTTCGAACTCGGCGAGGTGGACGCTGCGGACTCCTCCGTGGGTGGAGACGCCTGCGACAACGCTGATGAGTCCCATGAAGGGGATGCGGTGGGCGTGAGCGTGGTAACGCGATTCCACGTCGCGCACGATTGCGTCGAAGCCGACTTCATTGCCTCCGGAGGCGAGCAGAATTGCTGGGGTCATGATCGCTGTGAGGCCGAGAATGGCCAGGGCTGCGGTGCCGTAATTTTTCGTCATTTGCGGACCTCTTTCTGCGCCTTTTTCACCGCGTCTTTGGGGATGCCGAAGTTGCCGCCGAGCTGGCTGATCGAGTCGGGATTAATGGGGCCGAGGATGAGCACGAGGGATAGCTCCCTTGGCTCGGCATCGAGGACGAAGAGCCCCTGCATTTGACCATTGATCAGCTTGACGAAGACGTCTGTGCCCTGCGCGGAGCCCTTGGTCCGTTCGCGGACCATCGCCGACCAGTCGGTCGTCTGAAAATACTTCCGCAGTCCCTCAAGCTCATCTTCCGAGTAGGCCTTGTCTTTGTCGAAGGTATATTCGCGGACGTAGACGCCTTTGAGGTTCTGAATCATCTGCCGCGCTGCCTGGGACTCTTTGTCGTTGTCGCCGTCTTTTTTATCCATGAATTTGGCGGCGAACTCGAGCATGGAGCGGTTAAGCGTGACTTCGGTGACGTGGCTGGCGCGGGAGGCGAGCTCCTTCTCGATGGGCGAGGGTGCGGGGAGCTCGTCCTGCGCCAGGGCTGCGGTGGCGCAGGCGATTCCGAGGGTGAGTGCGATGGCGAAAAGTATGCGGCGTTGCATGATGTTCCTACTTTCTGATGGCAAAAATTAACGGCTGTTCTCGGCGAGCCGTGTGCTGACGCGGTCGAGAGTCTTGTTGGTGATGCGAAGGGCGGTCAGAACCTGCCGGGTGGCCTCTTCGCCGCGTTGTACTTCCTTCTCGTGTTCCTCATGCTGGCGGTAAGCTGCAAATCCGCCGAAGGCTGCGGCGAGGACGGCGGTAGCCGCCAGCCGCTGGAAGATCCAGATACGACCATGCCGGTGCTGCCGCCGCTCGCGTGCGGTTGCCAGAACGCGTTGCTTCAGGCCCACAGGTGCGGGCTTGCGCTGCATGGCATGGCGCAATCGGCGCTCCAGGTCGGCCTGCTCCCGCGCGTCCTTCCATTCGTCTTTTAGGTCGTCATGATCCACGAACATACTCCTTCAATGTCTGGCTGGCCTTGACTCGCAGCAACTTCAACCCGCGCTGCAGATGGCTCTTTACCGTCGCCACCGGAGCCTTTAGCGTAGCCGCAATCTCATCCGGCGTCAGATCCTCCTGATAGCGGAGGATGATGACCGAGCGATGCGCCTCGGGCAGGCTGGCCAGCATCTCTTCAATCCGGATGCTCAGCGACGAATCTCCTTCGCTGACCAGCAGACCGTGCCGTTCTTCCAACTCATCCCACACATCGAAGCCGAGTGTGGGGGCTTTGACCTTTCTGCGTCTTAAGGCATCTGCCGAGCGGTGCATAGCTACCTGCCTTAGCCAGAATCGTGCGTGTTCTGCAGAGCTGAGCTTATGCAGATTGCGGTCCAGCTCGAGCAGTACATCCTGCGCCAGTTCTTCGGCCAGGCCGCGATCCCCGGTCATGCGCAGGGCGATGGAGAAGACCATGGACTGGTGCTCTTCGACGAGTGCTTCAAAGTCTGGCTGCCAGTTCACGGCCTGTCTCATGCGCTTCTACTCTCTAATCCGCAAGGCGGGAGCGTTTGGGATGCAGGGGAGTACGTTTTTTTCTGCGGGGATGTTTCAGTCCTGTCAGGATTTGCGCGGACGAGCCGGATATTTCCACATAGACCACTACATATAGGTGTTGAAAGTCAGTGGGACTCAGGATATAGTCAGTCTTGCTTTCGGTGGTGAGTCGAAACGATTCGCCTGAAAAGGGAATCCGGTGGAAATCCGGAACTGCCCCGCAGCGGTATGCAGGAACGAACGCTCCAACACAAGCACTGGCCTGAACTCAGTCCAGCCATGGATTGAGCCAACGCTGGGAAGCTGGGGCTAATAGGCAGCCTGCGAGTCCGAAGACCTGCCGAGAGAGATTTGCGCACACGCCTCCGAGGGGACGGCCGGGTGATATGGGGCGCTGTGCGCGTCTCTTTCTCCCTGCCTTCCTCTGTTTTGATGAACCGTTTTCCCCGATGAAAGGACCATTCCCCGATGGCCACGATGCAGGCTTCCTTCCAGCAGACGCTCTCTGAGCTCGACCCTAATTTTCCCCCGGCGGAAGCTGCGCCGCAGATGCAGGTGAGGAAGCGTAACGGCGGCCTGGAGCCGGTGGATGTGAACAAGATCGTGCGCGCTGTCGAGCGTTGCTGCCATGGGCTGCCCCATGTGGACCCCATTCGCGTTGCCTCCAAGACCATTGGCGGGCTGTTTGACGGCGCCTCGACGCGTGAGTTGGACTCGATCTCGATTCAGACGGCTGCCTCGCTGATTGCTGAAGAGCCGGAGTACTCGCGGCTGGCGGCACGGTTGTTGATGGCGACGATCCAGAAGGAAGTGGCCGGGCAGAATATCTACTCGTTCTCGCAGTCGATCGAGATTGGCAACCGCGAAGGCGTGGTTTCAGCGGATGCTGCTGCCTTTGTCGCGGCCAATGCGCGCAAGCTGAACTCGGCCATCGATGACCGCTTCTCCGATCGCTTCGAATACTTCGGCCTGCGTACTGTCTATGATCGCTACCTGCTGAAACATCCGATCACGCGGCTGGTTACGGAGACGCCGCAGTACTTCTTCATGCGCGTCGCGGCGGGGCTTTCTACCCGTGTGAATGAGGCTGTCGATTTCTACAATCTGCTTGCGTCGCATGACTATCTGCCCAGTTCGCCTACTCTCTTCAACAGCGGCACGAAGCACTCGCAGATGTCCTCCTGCTACCTGATCGATTCGCCCAAGGATTCGCTGGACTCGATCTACGATGCGTATAAGCAGATTGCGCTGCTGTCGAAGTTCTCTGGCGGCATCGGCCTTGCCTTTCATCGCATTCGCAGCGAGGGCTCGCTGATTCGCGCGACTAACGGTCTCTCGAATGGCATTGTTCCGTGGCTGCGCACTCTCGATGCATCGGTGGCTGCTGTGAATCAGGGCGGCAAGCGCAAGGGCGCATGCTGTGTTTACCTTGAGCCTTGGCATGCGGATGTTGAGTCGTTTCTGGAGATGCGCGATAACACCGGCGACCAGGCGCGGCGCACGTACAATCTGAATCTTGCCAACTGGATTCCTGACCTCTTTATGCGCCGCGCGGATGAAGACGGCATGTGGTCGCTCTTCGATCCGAAGGATGTGCC